>UMFG01018632.1_pt1 | contig 249672 bp, 203 predicted proteins | sample 1964961 | NCBI WGS metagenome assembly UMFG01 (sample SAMEA4836041, study PRJEB28245) | human gut metagenome | biome: gut microbiome; material: fecal sample | place: Denmark | collected 2008
GCTCTCTATTTTTTTTACATATATTATGGTATAATATATGAGAGATAAAAGAAGAAGAGAGGTGTGGATATGAGACCAATAGCAATAGGAGTATCAGATTTTAGAAATATTATAGCAAACAATTGTTTTTATGTGGACAAAACAAAATTTATAGAAGAGCTAGTAAATGATATGACAGCTGTTCATCTGATAACAAGACCAAGAAGATTTGGAAAGACACTAAACCTATCTATGCTCAAATATTTCTATGATATAGAAGGAAATACTGAAAATAGAAAACTCTTTGATGGACTATATATATCTAACTCTCTAGCAATGTCAGAACAGGGGAAGTATCCAGTAATATTTTTATCATTTAAAGATGTAAAGGCTGATAGCAGTCTGGAGATGATGGAAAATATAGCAATACTTATGAAAAACCTATATGATAAATTTGAATATATTAGAGAGAAGTTAAATCAGAGCAACTTAATGGAGTTTGATGAGATTTGGTTAAAGAAAGACAATGCAAATTTAAGAGGTACTCTTTTAAATCTATGTAGTTACTTAAAAGAGTATTACAATCAAGATGTAATCTTACTAATAGATGAGTATGACACACCAATGGTATCAGCTTATGAGCATGGATATTATGATGAGATAAAGATGTTTTTTACTACCCTATATGGAAGTGCCTTAAAGGAAAACCCAGCTTTGAAAAAAGCAGTACTTACAGGGATAATGAGGATATCTAAGGAAAATATCTTCTCTGGGCTAAATAATGTAAAGGTAAACTCAATATTAGAAGATGATTTTGCTGAGTATTTTGGAATAACAGAGAAAGAGGTGGAGAAATCTCTAATAGAGTATGGATTAGAAGAGAGATTACCAGAGGTACAGAAGTGGTATAATGGATATATCTTTGGTGGGGTGAGAGTCTATAATCCATTTAGTATAACAAATTTCTTAGATAGAAAAAAAATCATGCCATACTGGGTAAATACTTCAAGCAATACACTAATTAATAAGGTGTTAAAGGAAGCAAGTAGCTCAATATTTGAAGAGCTATCTAAATTATTTCAAAGAGAAACAATAAATAAAACAATAGATGTATATTCAAATTTTAATGAGCTAAAAAATACAGAGCAAATTTGGTATCTACTAACAAATGCTGGATATCTAACACCAGTAGAGGAGATAGATTTTGGAAAGTACAGTATAAGGATACCAAATGAAGAGGTGCACTATTTCTTTGAAAGAGATTTTATTCGTAATTTTTTAGGAAGCGTAGATAATTTCGATAGAACATTGAGCTATCTATTAGAGGGAGATTTTGATAACTTTACCTATGAATTAGAAAACATTATGTTAAATAGTGTAAGTTGTTTTGATTTTAATTCTAACTCAAAGGAGAGCCACTACCATGTATTTATCTTAGGAATGATGTTAGGACTTAGAAGAAGATACTACATACACTCTAATAGAGAGGGTGGAAGAGGAAGGTATGACTTAGTAGTAGAGCCAATGGATAAGAGCAAAAATGGACTGGTGATAGAGTTTAAGGTGGCAAAAGAAAAAGAGGAGCTAGAGAAAGCGAGTGAGGAAGCCTTAGCTCAGATAGAGGAGAAAAGATATTATGAGGGGCTAAGAGATAGAGGAGTAGAGAGGATAATCTTAGTGGGAATATCTTTTTACCAGAGGGATTTTAAGTTACAAGGAAAGATTATAAAGAAATAGAGAGCAAAAGCTCTCTATTTTTTCAAACTAAGTATAGCTAAAGCAATTAAAGTAATAACTAATCCAACTAAAGATAAAATAGTGGGAATCTCATTATAGAATATAAGTCCAAATACGGTAGCAGCTATAGGTTCACAAGAGCAAAGTATAGATGCCTTACCAGTGTCCATATATTTCAAAGAGATAGTGTAAAGAGCATATGGAAATATACAGGTACAAAGGGAGTGTGCCAACATAAAAATTGACATCTCCAAAGGGCTACTACTGATTATCTCCCCTACAAATCTCCAATCATTCATAGAAAAAAGAACTATGGTAATAGCCACAGTACTATATAGTGTTATAGTAAGAGCATCATATTTTTTCTCCATAGCAATTTTAGAAAAAATACTATATAAAGAGTAGAAAATAGCAGCAAGAAGTCCTACTACTATCCCTTTAAATGACCAATTCATAGTAGAGGCACTTTCAAAAACACCACTAGCCAAGGCACAACCTAAGATAGCTAAAAGCATACAAAATACTTTTGTACCTGTAATCTTCTCTTTAAATAGAAAAAATGAGAATATTACAACAAATATAGGTGCTAGGCTTAAAAGTACAGCTGATAGTGAAAGAGATAGCTCTGTGATAGAGTAGTTATAGCTGAGATTTAATCCCAAAGTACCAAGGACACCAGCTCCAAAAAATACCCAAATATCTTTAAGTTTTATATAGAAAAGTTTTTTATCAGCTACAAAGAGCCATAGGATAAGTATAGGTAGAGCTAGAAAGACTCTTAAAAATACAACAGAGTAGCTATCTATTCCCAATTCAATCAATCTTCTTATAAATATTCCCCCTGAACCAAAAAATATTCCAGATAAGATAGGAAAGATAGAGATAAAATTATTAGTTTTTTTAATCATAATTATGTTTCTCCCCTTGTTATTAAAATATATACCTTTGATATTATAGTATTACTTTTTACAAATATCAAGTTTTTGTCTTCTAATCTCCAATGCTATATTGAAAAAATGTCATAAATATGGTAAAATTTTTAGATTGAGATATCTTTTCAATAAGAGATGGAGGAATAAAATTTATGACGAAAATATATATAGCTCCAATAGCTGGAGTTACAGATTATACGTATAGAGGAATATTGAAAGAGTTTAATCCAGATATGCTATTTACAGAGATGGTAAGTATCAATGCTATGGAGTGTGCTTCTGAAAAAACTCTAAAGGTTATTCTAAGACTTAGAGAGGGAGATTCTGTACAGCTGTTTGGTAAGGACATTCCAAAGATGGTAGAGAGTGCAAAGTTTGTAGAGAGATTAGGAGTTAAGCATATAGATATCAACTCTGGATGTCCTATGAAAAAAATTACAAGTAATGGGTATGGTTCAGCACTTATGGCAAATCCAGAACATATAAAGGCTATGCTATCAGAGTTAAGAAGTGCTTTAAATGATGATACAGGATTATCTATAAAGATAAGAGCTGGATATAAGGAGTTTAAAAACCCTGTGGAGATAGCAAAAATTGCTGAAGAGGTAGGATGTAAACATATCACTGTCCACGGAAGAACTAGAGAGCAGATGTATACTGGTAAAGCTGACTGGAGTATAATCAAAGCTGTAAAGGAGAGTGTAGGTATTCCTGTAATAGGAAATGGAGATATATTTACAGCAGAGGATGCCAAAGAGAGAATAGATTATTCTGGAGTAGATGGAATAATGTTAGCTAGAGGAATATTTGGAAATCCTTGGTTAATAAGAGATATTAGAGAGTATTTAGAGTATGGGAAAATTTTAAATCCTGTAACTCCATTAGATAGAATAAATATGGCAATAGAGCATACTAGAAGAACTCAGATAGAGCATCCAGAGAGAGATTTTATATTTGAGCTTAGAAAACATATTTGTTGGTATTTAAAAGGTATAAGAAACTCAAATCCAATCAAGGATAAGATAAATCATACAGATAAGTATGAAGAGGTATTGGAGTTACTGAATATATTAAAAGTGGGAATTGAGCAAGAGGGAGTTGAAGAGTAATGGCAGAAACGCCACTTATGAGTCAGTACAGAGAGATAAAATCTCAATACACTGACAGTATACTATTTTTTAGGCTTGGGGATTTTTATGAGATGTTTTTTGAGGATGCAGTTACAGCATCAAAGGAGCTAGGACTTACTCTTACTAGTAGAAATAGAGAAAAGGGAATAGATGTGCCACTAGCAGGGATACCCTATCACTCTGTAGCTTCATATATAGCAAAGCTAGTAAATAAAGGATACAAGGTAGCTATATGTGACCAAGTAGAAGACCCAAAGGCAGCTAAAGGAATAGTAAAAAGAGAGGTAACTAGGGTAATAACTCCAGGAACTATAATTGATACAGATTTTCTTGACGAGAAGAGTAATAACTACCTAATGGGAATAAAGATAACAGATGAGGTAGGAGCCCTAGCTTATATAGATATTACTACTGGAGAGTTTAAGGCTAGTGAGATAGTTGGAGAGGATATTTTGTTTAGACTTCTAGGGGAGATAAACAAGATAGCTCCTAAGGAGATACTACTAGATGAAAAAACTTATGACAGCTATATAGATGAGTTTAAAAAACACAACTCTCTCAGTGATATAAAATTTACTAAAACTGTAGAGAGAAGAAAGGCTGAAGATTATCTAAAGGATTATTTTAAGGTAATATCTTTAGAGAGCTTTGGAATGAAGGATAAAAAATCAGCTATTACAGTATCTACAATGGTATTAGAGTATGTTGTAGACTTACAAAAGGGAAAAGAACTACCTATTACCAATATAAACTATGTAAATAGTGAAAATGTAATGGAGCTAAATATAACTACTCAAAGAAATCTGGATATAATAGATAATCAGAGAGAGAAAAATAGTGCAGGAACTCTACTTTGGGTAATGGATAACTGTATGACCTCTATGGGAAGTAGACTGCTTAAGAAATTTATAAAAAATCCTCTTTTAGATGTAGAGAAGATAAAAGAGAGACAAAAAGATGTGGGATTTTTTATAGAAAATGTACTTCTTAGAGAGGAGATAAGAGAAAAATTAAAGGATATCTATGATATAGAGAGAATAATAGGAAAGCTTATCTTAGAGACAGAAAATGGAAGGGATTTAATAGCACTTAAGACTTCGATAAAAAACTCTTTGGAGATTTATAAGCTTTTAAAAGGAAATCCTCTTTTTGAGATAGAGGTAAAAACTCTTATAGAGATTTATAATATGATAGAGAAGGCTATTGTAGATGAGCCACCATTTTCTATAAGAGAGGGAGGAGTAATAAAATCTGGGTATAACTCTGATTTAGATGAGTTACACAATATCTCTAAAGATGGAAAAGATTATATCTTAGAGATAGAGAATAGAGAGAGAGAAAGAACAGGAATAAAGGGGCTAAAGATAAAATATAACAAGGTATTTGGATATTTTATTGAGGTAACTAAGGCAAATACATCTCTAGTACCAGAGGACTATATCAGAAAACAGACTCTAGCCAATGCAGAGAGATACATAGTTGCAGACCTAAAAGAGTATGAGGAAAAAGTACTGAATGCCAAGGAGAGAATAGAGTCTTTAGAGTACTATCTATTTAAAGAGTTGACAACAGAGATAAAAAAATATAGAGAGGAATTACAAAATCTAGCCTATAAGGTAGCTTATCTAGATGTAATTACAGATTTTGCTCATATAGCTGTAAAAAACTCCTATGTACAACCAGAGGTAAATGATGGGGAGGATATAGAGATAATAGCAGGAAGACATCCAGTAGTAGAAAAGCTTATACCAACTGGAGAGTTTGTAAAAAATAATATAGTCTTTGATGATAAGAGAGAGATAATAATCCTCACTGGTCCAAATATGTCTGGTAAATCTACCTATATGAAGCAGACAGCTCTTATAATAATAATGGCACATATAGGTTCATATGTTCCAGCTAACTATGCAAAAATTGGACTTGTGGATAAAATATTTACAAGGGTAGGAGCTAGTGACGATCTGCTTACTGGACAATCTACATTTATGTTGGAGATGAGTGAGGTAGCTAATATAGTAAATAGTGCTACAAAAAAATCTTTTATTATCTTAGATGAGATAGGAAGAGGGACATCTACATTTGATGGTATCTCAATAGCCACTGCTATCACTGAGTATATCCACGAAAAAATTGGAGCTAAGACAATATTTGCTACACATTACCACGAACTTACTCAACTAGAAGAGAAGCTTGAAAAAGCTGAAAACTTTAGGATAGAGGTAAAGGAAGATGAGAATGAGATAATTTTCCTAAGAGAGATAGTAAAAGGTGGAGCAGATAAGTCTTATGGAATAGAGGTAGCAAGACTTGCAGGACTACCTAAGGAGATACTAGATAGGTCAAAGGCTATTTTAAAAAGATTAGAGGAGAGAAAGGAGATAGTTGAAAAAAATCTAGGTGGAGAACAGCTACTTCTTTTTGGAAATATGGCTCCTAAAGAGGGAGAGTGTCAATGTAAAAAGGAATCTCTAAAAGGGAAGGAGCTAACAAAAGAGCAAAAAATAGTGATGAGGGTACTAGATGAGATAGAACCAGAGAGATTAACACCATTAGAAGCATTGTTAAAACTGAATGAGTTGAAAAAAATATTGAATGGGAGTTAAAATATGAATAAGAAAAAGATAGTTTATGGAATTATTTTTATTGTAGTAATTGTGTTGGGATATCTTAACTATTTTGGAGATGAGGGGGAGCTAGGAAAGGCAGAGCAAGTAATAGAGACCAGCAATGTAACCTATAAAAATGAAGACTATGTAGTGGAAGCTCAGCTACAAAAGGATTATATAAAAGAGAATGAAACAGGGTTTGAAAAGGCTAAGGCAAAAGTAAATGATATGCTTATCAGTGGGGATAATGTCTTTATTGATAAGGTAAGAAACTTAGCTTTAAAAAACAATATCCTTGGAATAAGTCCTAATGGGTGGAGCTTTAAGGCAGAGAGTGTAGATTATAATAAGTTAAAAGATGAGATAAAATCTACTACTGGAGTAACTGCTATCAATGAGGAGCAGGGAATAAAAATCTCTGGACAAAATTTTACTACTGACTCAAAGATGAGCTATATAGAGTTGACTCAAGATGTAGTACTAGAAAATGAAAGTGTAGCTCTAAAGGGGGATAAGGGAGAGTATGATGATTTGACTAAGATAGTAGTACTTTCTAATAATATCACTCTTGAGGGTAGAGGAGAAAATGTAGGTTTAGTAGATGGACACTTTAAAACTCTAAGATATAATTCAGATAGTAGAATATTAGAAGCTTGGGAACCTTTTGATACAACTTACAAAGGGGTAAAGTTATCAGCAGAATCTCTATATTTCAAAGAGGATACAGAGGCATTAAAGGTTTCTAAAAATGTTGTAATAGAAGCAAATGGATTCAAAATCTATGTGGATAGATTAGACAAAGCTGGAAATAGTAGCATATTAAAAATTGCTGGGAAGATAAAAGGTAGTGATGGAACTTATTCCTTTGAGGGAGATAAGGGAGAGTATAATACTGAGAGTAAAGTCTTGACTATCTTAGGAAATATAAAGGGAAGCTCTACTAAGGGAGAGAAAATAGCAGGAGATAGATTGGTATATGATACTAACAGCAAGCTTATGACTCTCTCTGGAGATAAAAATATAAAATACTCGTCAGCAGATGGAGAGCTAATTACAAAAGTTTTCAACTATAATAGTGAAACAAAAGAGATGAGTACAAGTGGAGCTTACACTTTCTCTGGAACTAAGTATGAAAGTAAGGGAAAAAATCTTTATTACAACGGAGAGAGTAAAGATGTAAAGATAACTGAGGGTTATCTGTTAGATAAAGAGAAAAAGCAAAGACTTAGTGGAGATAAGATAGCCTATAATACAGATACACAGGATAGCTCTGTAATAGGAAAAGCCTTTATGGAAGATGAAAAATATTCTCTTTCAAGTGAGAGTATCATCTATACAGGAGCAGATAAAAATGCTAAAATAAATGGTAACTATATAGTAAAAGCTCAAGATAGTGGAATGAAATTTCAAGGGAAAGATGCTACTTATAACCAAGAGAGTGGAGAGTTTTTAAGTGCTGGTAGTGTAAAATTACAAAATGAAAACTATATAACTAATGGAACTAATCTTACTTATAATACAAAAACTGGATTGGGAAAATTGGGAAGTAGTATAGAGATAGTAAATCCTAAAGACAATATAAGAATAACTGGGGATACTTTCTCTTTCAAAAATGGGGAGTATTTAGAGATAGCTGGAAATCTTCATATGGAAGGGGAAGATGTCATTGTAGATTCTGAGAGAGCTAGATATAGTTTAAAAGATAAAAATATCTATATTCCAGAAAAAATAGATTTTAAGTCAAAAGATGGCAAAACTTATGGTATAATGAGTAAAGGAATTTATTATACAGAGAGTTCAAAATTTGTTGGAGATAATTTCAATGGTAAGAGTAATACAGCTACTCTTACAAGTAGAAAGATGACATATTTCTCTCAAGGAGAAAAAGCTCTATTCCAAGGTAAAGTGGTCATGAAGGATACTGACTCTACATTTAGAGGAGAGAGTGTGGAATATTATCCTAAAACAGAAACAGTAAAATCTTTAGAGAAGTATACTATTAATTATAAAGATTTTACATTTAAAGGGGATAATGGAGTTTTCAATAATAAAAGTGGAATATTAGATGGAAATAAATCTGATATTACAACTGCAAATGGAGATAGATTTATCTCTGATAAAGTTCATGGAAACTTAAATGAGATGATAATGGATTTTACTGGTAATGTAAATGGACATGTAAATGACAATGGAGTTATCACTACATTTAGTGGAGAATTTTCAAGAGTATACTTCAAAAATAGTGGAAAATATGAGATACTAAGAAGTGAAGTAAGAGAGAATGCTGTCTTTATTCAAGGGGATAAAAAGCTTAAATCTGACTATATAGAGATAGATTCTAATAGAAGATTAGTTTTCTCTAAAGAGAATACAGAGCTTACATTAGTTGATGCAGTCAATGGAGAGACAGTTATAAAATCGGCAGTTGCTGAGGTAGACATAGATAAGGATATGGCTACACTTATAGGGAATGTACAGATTAAAAATAATAACTCTGAATATGGACTAACTAATGTAACTGCAGATAGGGGAATAATTAGACAAAAAGCTGGAACTGTGGAGTTAATAGGTCATGTGGAGATTGAAAATAATGAGTCAATAGTTCAAGCAGACAGAGGAATATATGATATGAACAGTAAGAAGATAAAAGCCTCTGGAAATGTCTATGTAGACTACAAAAAATAAGGAGATAAAGTATGATAAATTTATCAGCTCAAAACCTATGTAAAAGTTATAAGAAGAGAAAAGTTGTAGATAATGTAAGTCTAGAAGTAAAAAAAGGAGAGATAGTGGGACTACTAGGACCAAATGGTGCTGGAAAGACAACTACTTTCTATATGATTACAGGAATAATAAAACCTGAAAGTGGAAAAGTATTTTGTGACAATATGGAAGTTACAGACTATCCAATGTATAAAAGAGCTAATATGGGTATAGGATATCTTGCCCAAGAGCCATCAATTTTTAGAAATTTGACAGTTGAAGAAAATATCGCTGCTGTACTTGAGATGAAGGGAATAAGTAAAATTGAGCAAAAAGAGACAATAGATAAACTTCTTGAGGAGTTTAAGCTAACTCATGTTCAAAAATCTTTAGGATTCTCTCTTTCTGGTGGAGAGAGAAGAAGGGTAGAGATAGCTAGAACAATAGCTAATAATCCTAGCTTTATCTTACTAGATGAGCCTTTTGCTGGAGTTGACCCAATAGCAGTAGAGGATATACAACAGATAATAAGATATTTAAAAAATAGAGGGTTGGGAATACTGATTACTGACCACAGCGTAAGAGAGACACTTAGAATTACTGAAAAAGCTTATATAATGGCTCAAGGAAAAGTACTTATAAGTGGAACTCCTGAAGAGATAGCAGAGAATGAAACTGCTAGAAAAATCTATCTAGGAGAGAAATTTAAATTAGATTAGATCATTAAATTTTAAAAATTGTTCCAAGTTCAAGAAAGTTGATTAATTAGGCTTATCTCATTAAAAACACAAAACTCGTTTCACTCAAACAGTTGTGTTTTTTAGCATTCGATTTCGCTGTATTAATCTAACTTTCTCTCACTACTTCCACAATTTTTGAAAATTAATTATATTTAAGATAACAGAGGAAAAAATTTAATTTGAAAATAGAAACAAACTGGAGGAACTATGTTAACAGGAAATCAAATCAGAAAAGAGTTCATAGAATTCTTTAAAAAGAAAAATCACAAACATTTTGAAAGTGCATCTCTAATTCCAGATGACCCAACACTTTTATTAACAGTTGCAGGAATGGTACCTTTTAAACCATATTTCTTAGGACAAAAGGAAGCTCCATATCCAAGAGTAACTACTTATCAAAAATCAATTAGAACTAACGACTTAGAAAATGTTGGAAGAACAGCTAGACACCATACTTTCTTTGAAATGTTAGGAAACTTCTCATTTGGAGATTATTTCAAAGAGGAAGCAATAGTTTGGTCTTGGGAATTCGTAACAGAAGTATTAGGATTAGATAAGGACAAATTATGGGTATCTGTATTTACAACAGATGATGAAGCTGAAAAAATTTGGATAGAGAAGTGTAACTTCCCTAAAGAGAGAATAGTAAGACTTGGAGAAGATGAGAACTGGTGGGCAGCTGGACCAACAGGTTCTTGTGGACCTTGTTCAGAAATCCACGTAGACTTAGGACCAGATTATGGTGGTGATGAGAACTCTAAGCTTGGAGATGAGGGAACAGATAACCGTTTCATAGAGATTTGGAACCTAGTATTTACAGAGTGGAATAGAATGGAAGATGGATCATTAGAACCACTACCTAAGAAAAACATAGATACTGGAGCTGGACTAGAGAGAGTTACAGCTATGGTACAAGGTAAGTCTAACAACTTTGAAACAGACTTATTATTCCCATTAGTAGAAGAGGCTGGAAGATTGACTAACACTAAATATGGAGAGAACAAAGAAAAAGACTTCTCTTTAAAAGTTATAACTGACCACTCAAGAGCAGTTACTTTCTTAATAAATGATGGAGTAATCCCATCTAATGAAGGAAGAGGATATGTATTAAGAAGAATCTTAAGAAGAGCTGTAAGACACGGAAGATTATTAGGACAATCAGAACTATTCCTATATAAGATGGTAGATAAAGTTGTAGAGATGATGAATGAAGCTTATCCAGATTTAAATGACAACTTAGAGCACATCAAAAAAGTAGTTAAGATAGAGGAAGAGAAATTCTCTCGTACTCTTGACCAAGGAATACAACTTGTAAACCAAGAGATAGAAAAAGTAAAATCAGAAGGTGGAAAGAAACTTTCTGGAGATATAACTTTCAGATTATATGACACTTATGGATTCCCATATGAATTAACTGAAGAGATATGTGAAGAGAAAGGTGTAGAGGTTTCAAGAGAAGAGTTTGAAGCTAAGATGGAAGAGCAAAAAGAGAAAGCAAGAGCAGCTAGAGAAGTTGTAATGGAAAAAGGACAAGATAGCTTTATTGAAGAGTTCTATGATAAATATGGAGCTACTAACTTTGTAGGATATGAAACTTTAAAAGAGACAGCTAAATTATTAAGTATCAGAGAGGGAAAAGATGGAAAAACTCTTATGATATTTGATACAACTCCTTTCTATGGAGAGTCTGGAGGACAAACTGCTGATATAGGAGTTATCTCTGGAAATGGATTTGAAGGAAAAGTAGTAGATGTTCAAAAACAAAAAGGAATATTTACTCATACAGTTGAAATAGTAAAAGGAGAAGCTAAAGAGGGAGAGGAGTATCTATTAGAAGTAGATGAGATGAATAGACTTGCTACTGCTAAAAACCATACAGCTACTCACTTACTACACAAGGCTTTAAGAGAGGTACTTGGAACTCATGTACAACAAGCTGGTTCATTAGTAAATGGACAAAGATTAAGATTTGACTTCAACCACTATGAAGCTATGACTTCTGAAGAGATTGAAAAAGTAGAGAATTTAGTAAATGAAAAAATAGCTGAATCTCTATGTGTAACAGTAAGAAATATGAGTATGGACGAAGCTAAAAAAGAGGGAGCTATGGCTCTATTTGGAGATAAATATGGAGATGTAGTAAGAGTTGTAAAAGTAGACGACTTCTCTATTGAGCTTTGTGGAGGAACTCATATAGATAATATAGCTAAGATAGGATTATTCAAAATAGAGTCTGAAAGTGGAATAGCTGCTGGAGTAAGAAGAATAGAGGCAGTTACAGGACTTGGAGCTTATGAATTAGTTAAGAAAATGGAGAGAACTCTTAAAGAGATAGCTAAAACAGTAAAATCTGATGAGGTTAATGTAGTTGAAAGAGTTGAGAAGATGACTGAAACTTTAAGAGAAAACTCTAAAGAGATAGAGACATTAAAAGCTAAGATAACTAACTATGAAGCTGGTTCATTAAATGATGCTGCTGAAGAGATAAATGGAGTAAAAGTTGTAATAAAAACTTTCAAAGATAAAACAGCTGAAGAGTTAAGACAAATGGTTGACTCTTTAAAAGATAAACTAGGAAGTTGTGTAGTTGTACTTGCTTCTGGAGAGGATAAAGCTGTATTTGCTGTAGGAGTAACTAAGGACTTAATAGGAAAGGTTAAAGCTGGAAACTTAGTAAAAGAAGCTGCTCAAATAGCTGGAGGAAATGGTGGAGGAAGACCTGACTTTGCTCAAGCTGGAGGAAAAGATGCTTCTAAGATAGAGGAAGCTGTAGCTAAAGTTAGAGAAACTCTAAAAACTTTATTATAAGGGGTAAAAATGTTTAAAAAATATGTTGCCTTAGATGTTGGTGATGTGAGAATAGGTGTGGCTAAATCTGATATAATGGGGATATTAGCCACTCCCCTTGAAGTTATTGACAGAAGAAAAGTAAAGGCAGTAAAAAGAATAGAGGAGATACTTATTCAGGAGAATACAAAATCTCTTGTAATAGGGATACCAAAAAGCTTAGATGGAACAGAAAAAAGACAAGCTGAGAAGGTAAGAGAATTCATAGAAAAGCTCAATAAGAGTATTGAGGGATTGGAAATCTTTGAAGTAGATGAAAGACTTACTACTGTTTCTGCTGACAGACTTCTAAATGAAACTAATAAAAAGGGAGCATTAGAAAAGAGAAAAGTAGTAGATAAAGTAGCAGCTGCTATAATACTTCAAACTTTCTTAGACAGAAAAAAATAGCACTGGAGGAAAAAATGAGTTCAAAATTAATGATGAGATTACTCCTTGTGATAATGGTAGTCTGTGGAGCTGTATGGTTGAGTTTTGCAAAACCTACTAAACTTGGGCTAGATTTAAAGGGTGGAGTATATGTGGTATTAGAAGCAGTACCAGAAGAGGGAGTTACCATAGATTCTGAAGCTATGGATAGACTTATTGAGGTACTAGATAGAAGAATAAATGGATTGGGAGTAGCTGAATCAGTAGTACAAAAAGCTGGAGATAACAGAGTAATTATAGAGTTACCAGGGGTAAGTAATACAGAGGACGCTATAAAAATGATAGGGAAAACAGCACTTTTAGAGTTTAGAATTATGAATGAAGATGGAACTTTAGGAGAGACTCTACTTACAGGAGGAGCTCTTAAAAAAGCAGATGTTTCATATGACAACTTAGGTAGACCTCAAATTCAATTTGAGATGAATCAAGAGGGAGCTATAAAGTTTGCTGAAATAACTAGAAATAATATAGGTAGACAATTAGCTATAACTCTTGATGGAACTGTGCAAACAGCACCTATGATAAACTCTGAAATTCCAAGTGGAAATGGAGTAATTACAGGAAACTATACAGTAGAAGAAGCGAAAGCTACTGCCACACTATTAAATGCTGGAGCATTACCAGTGAAAGCTGAAATAGTAGAAACAAGAACAGTAGGAGCTTCTTTAGGAGATGAATCAATAGCACAAAGTAAAAATGCAGCAATATTTGCTATGGCTTTAATTGGTATTTTTATGATAGTATTCTATAGACTACCAGGAATAGTAGCAGATATAGCATTAGTTATATTTGGACTTATTACTTTTGGAGCTTTAAATTTTATAGATGCTACTCTTACTTTACCAGGAATAGCAGGACTTATTCTTTCAGCAGGGATGGCTGTTGACGCCAATGTAATTATCTTTGAAAGAATAAAAGAGGAGTTAAGATTAGGAAATAGTATCATCAATAGTATAGGGGTAGGATTTAACAAAGGATTTGTGGCAATATTTGACTCAAATATCACTACTCTTATAATTACAACAATCTTATTTACATTTGGAACAGGACCAGTAAAAGGATTTGCTGTAACTTTAACAATAGGTACATTAGCTTCTATGTTTACAGCTATTACAATAACAAAGATACTACTACTAGTATTTGTAAAAACATTTAAATTCGAAAGACCAGAGTTATTTGGAGTAAAGGAGGTAAACATATGCAAATAGGAATAGTAAAAAATACTAAGAAATTTCTAGGGCTATCTGTTGTATTAGTTGTACTTTCCCTTGCAGTAATTTTAACTAGAGGATTAAATTATGGAATAGATTTCTCTGGAGGAAGTTTAACACAGATAAAATTTGAAAAAGTTGTTTCGCTAGCAGAGATAAACAGTGTTTTAGATAATGTAGCAAAAAACATTCCTCAACTTAGTGGAAATAGTAGAAAAGTACAGGTATCAGAAGGAAATACTGTAATTATAAGAACTCAAGAGTTAACAGAGGCCCAAAAAGATGCACTACTAGAGAGCTTAAATACAGTAGGGAAATATGATATAGATAAAGTAGAAAAAGTTGGAGCAAGTATAGGTAAGGAGTTAAAAACTTCAGCTGTATATTCTCTATTAATAGGTGCTGTATTAATAGTAGCCTATATAACAGTTAGATTTGAATTTATATTCTCATTGGGAGCTATAATAGCTTTAATACATGACTTAATTATAGCTATTGGAGTAATATCACTTTTAGGTTATGAAGTAGATACTCCATTTATAGCTGCTGTACTAACAATATTGGGATACTCTATCAACGATACAATAGTTGTATTCGATAGAATTAGAGAGAATATAAAGCGTAAAACAAAACAAAAACTTACTTTTGAAGAGCTTTTAGATAAGAGTATAAATCAAGTTATGATAAGATCGATAAATACATCAGTTACTACACTTTTTGCTATAATAGCAATATTAATCTTTGGTGGAGATTCACTTAGAACTTTTATAGTGACACTTTTAGTGGGAATATTAGCTGGAACATATAGTTCTGTGTTTATAGCAACTCCAATCGTTTATCTATTAGATAAGAAGAAAAGAGATGGAGGAAACTCTGGTATAGAGAAAAAGCTTCAAAAGAAAGAAACTCAAGAAACAAAAGAAAAAATACTAGTTTAAAGAATATTTTTAGCTACTCAGCTATTTTTAAAAGAAAATTAAGAATTGTTCCATATTCCAAGAAGTTGATTAACTACGAGTTCATCTCGCTAAAAATGCAAGGGTTAAGTCTTCGATTTATTGCATTTTTTAGCGTTCGATTTCGCTGTGTTAATCTAACTTCTCTTCATAAATTACACAATTCTTTGAGTTTTCTTTGAGTTATTAGCTGAGTAGTTACAATATCTTTCAAATAAATTTATAGCTAAAGTAAGATTATTGCAGAGAGAGGGAAAAAAATGAGAGCATGGTTAGAAATAGAGATGGACAATTTAATTTTTAACATAAATAAAATAAGAGAAAAAGTTAATAATAGGGAGATAATGGCAGTAGTCAAAGCTAATAGCTATGGATTTGGAGCAAAAGAAACGGTGAGGTATCTATCAGAGCATGGAGTAAAATCTTTTGCTGTAGCTTGTCTTGATGAAGGGTTAGAATTAAGAGAGGCTGGAATAAAAGATGAAATATTAGTGTTGGGAATAGTATTTCCTGAAGAGATGGATATAGCTGATAAAAACAGTATTCAAATAACAGTTGGAAATTGGGAACAAATAGAGTATATTAAAAAAAATAATTTAAAAGTAGGTATACATATAAAGATAGATACAGGTATGGGAAGGTTAGGATTTTTACCAGAAGAGGGAGAGAGAGTAGTAGATTACTGTCTTGAAAATGGTATAAATATTATGGGTATCTATTCACATCTTTCTGATGCAGATGGATTTAATAGAGAATCAGATGATTATACAGAAACTCAAATTAAAAAATTTCAAATTTTTGAAAAATATAAAGATAAGGTAAAATATCTTCATATTTTAAATAGTGGAGGTATTTTGAGATTTAATGAAGAGATTAGTGGAAATATTGTAAGAGCTGGAATATGCATGTATGGTATGATAGCTAATTATAGAGTAGAAGATTTAAAGAGAGTATTTTGTGTAAAAACAAAGATTTTATCAATAAGAACAGTAGAAGATGATTCTTTTATCTCATATGGAAGAAAATATGTACTTCATAAAGGGGAAACATTTGCTACTATTGGAATGGGATATGCAGATGGAATAAAGAAAGAGTTTTCAAATAAAAGCTATGTTATTATTGAAGGGGAAAAATGTCCAATAATTGGAGAGATATGTATGGATATGTGTATGGTAAAAATACCAGAGTCCATAAAGAATAAAATATCTCTTGGTACAGAGGTAATTGTAGTGAGAGATGATATCATAGAGGAGATAAATATAGAACATAAGTGTTCTTGGGATATACTTACAGGGATAGGTAGAAGAGTATATAGGGTATATAAAGAGAATGGAAAACCATATTTAATAGTGAGATAAGGAGTAAAGATGGCTAAGATAATTTTACAAAAGGGAAAAGAGAAAAAGATTCAAAACTTTTATCCCAATGTATTTAAAGATGAAGTAAAAAGTATAATAGGAAAGATAGAAAATGGAGATGTAGTAGATGTTTGTACTGAGGATATGACATTTGTAGGAAGAGGATATGTAACTGACTCTACATCTGCTTATGTGAGAGTACTTACTACAAAAGATGAAAAGATAGATAAAGATTTTATCTTAAATAAAATAAGAAGTGCTTATAAAAAGAGAGAGCACTTATATAATGAAACAAACTGTATAAGAGCATTTTTCTCAGAGGGAGATGGAATACCAGGACTTATAATAGATAAGTTTGATAAATATGTAGCAGTACAATTTAGAAATTCTGGAGTAGAAAGATTTAGACAAGAGATAATAAATGCTATTAAAAAAGTTATGAAACCAAAGGGAATCTATGAAAGAAGTGACGTAGAAAATAGAACTCATGAGGGAGTAGAGCAAAAGACAGGAATTATCTTTGGTGAGATTCCAGAAAGAGTTATTATGGAGGATAATGGACTTAAGTATGGAATAGATATTATAGATGGACAAAAGACAGGATTTTTCTTAGATCAAAGAGATTCTAGAAAATTTATTAGAAAGTATTTAAATAAAGACACTAGATTCTTAGATGTATTTTCTAGTAGTGGTGGATTTTCTATGGCTGCTTTAAAAGAGAATTGCAAAAAGGTTGTAGCTATAGATAAGGAACCTCATGCTCTTGAACTATGTAGAGAAAATTATGAGTTAAATGGGTTTGAAGGAAATTATACAACTATGGAAGGAGATGCTTTTTTACTTCTTAAAACTCTTGTAGGAAGAGGAGAAAAGTATGATGTAATTACATTAGACCCACCATCTTTAATTAAGAGAAAGGCTGATATTCATAAGGGAAGAGATTTTTTCTTTGACCTATGCGATGATAGCTTTAAGCTTTTAGAAGATGGAGGAATATTAGGGGTAATTACTTGTGCTTATCATATATCTCTTCAAGATTTAATAGAGGTAACAAGAATGGCAGCTTCTAAAAATGGAAAACTTTTACAAGTGATAGGAATAAACTATCAGCCAGAAGACCACCCATGGATATTACATGTTCCAGAAACTTTATACTTAAAGGCATTATGGGTGAAAATAATTAATAATTAAAAAGGGGTAACTATGTATTTAGATATTATTATATTAGTGGTATTGATTTTAGCAATTTTAGATGGATTAAAAAATGGTTTATTTGTAGAGTTTTTATCAGTATTTGGTTTAGTAATCAATTTTATAGCAGCTAGATATTTTACTCCAATACTAATACAATTTTTAAATCTTAAATCAAATGATACTAATTATTTTATAGTTTATATAGTTATGTTTTGGGCTGTATATATTGTGATAGGATTAATATTACATTTCCTAAAAAATATTATGGAAGGATTGACAAAGGGGTTTGTATTGAGAATCTTAGGTGGGATAATAGGAGCAGCAAAAGGAGCTGTCCTAGCTCTAGTAGTAATTTTTATATTTAACTTTACAAGTGATTTACTTCCAGAGATAAAAAAATATGGAAATAATAGTAGAGCAGCAGAGACAATGTTAAAAGTGGCACCACTTATAGAGGAGTATATTCCAAAGGTATTTAAAGAGAAATTAGATGCTGTAAAAAATGAAAAATTAATAGATAAGTATATGAATAAGATTTTTTAGGAGAGATATATGAAACTTATAGATAAATATATTTTAAATGAGATAAAAATACCTGTTATCTTTGGAGTTTCTCTATTTACTTTTATATTTTTAATAGATATCATAGTAGCTATGATGGAAAATATAATAGTAAAGGGAATATCTATCATAGATGTAATGAGAATTTTATCTTTCTATCTACCTCCTATACTTTCACAAACTATACCAATGGGAATGTTTCTAGGGATAATGTTAACTTTTTCAAAATTTACTAGAACAAGTGAGGCTACTGCTATGAGTGCTGTTGGTATGTCATTAAGAGATATAGTGAAACCTATATTTGTAGCAGCTTGCTGTGTTACTCTTTTTATATTTTTCTTACAAGAGAGTATTATTCCAAGATCTGTAGCAAAATTACAATTCTTAACAGCTAAGATAGCCTATGAAAATCCTGTATTCCAACTTAAAGAGAAAACGTTTATAGATGAGGTTGATGAGTACAATCTATATATAGATAGAATGGAAGGAAAGGAGAAAAAGGCAAAAGGAATTTTAATATTCCAAAAAGCTGAAGATAAACCATTTCCTACTGTGATAGTTGGAGAGGAAGCATATTGGAAAGACTCAGCTATGGTACTTATAAATTCAAAGTTTTATAACTTCAATGATAAGGGAAAAGAGGTTTTAAGAGGAGAATTTGATGAAAAAAGAATACCGCTAGCTGCATATTTTAGTGAGATAGAGGTAAAAGTAAAAGATATAGAGGCTATGGGAATAGGAACTCTTCTAAAAGAGATGAAAGATAAAACTCCTGCAGAGAAGATTCCTTATAAGGTAGAGATAAATAAAAAATTAGCAGTTCCATTTTCTACTATGATGTTGTCATTGCTAGGAGTATTCTTATCAATAGGGCATCACAGAAGTGGAAAGGGAGCTAATTTTGCTTTGAGTTTAATAGTAATATTTTCTTATATCACTTGTTTAAATGTTGGAATGGTAATGGCAACAAAAGGTATTATTCCTGCTTTTATAGGAGTATGGATACCAAATGTGATACTTTTCTTATTGACACTATTTATGTATAAGAAAAAGGCAGAGGTGATATAGTGAAGATTATTGATAAATATATTAGTAAAAATTTTATAAAATCCTTTATGTTGAGTTTGATGGCTTTTATGGGAATATTTATAGTAAGTCAGTTATTTAGAGTGGTAAAATATCTAAGTGATGGTAGATTTACTCCAGGAGATGCTGTTTACTACATAATTACACTTCTTCCTAGAACTTTTATAGATGTAGCACCATTAGCGGTACTATTAGGAAGTATGATGACTATAAGTAGTATGGCTTCAAATTTAGAGATTATCTCTCTAAAAACTTCTGGAATAAAATTTAGAAGGATAGTATTATTCCCTATTATAATATCAGCTATAATATCTGGAGTAGTGTTTTTTGTAAATGATACTCTCTACCCAATCTCTTTGAAAATAAATAGAGATTTGAGAAGTGGTGAGGTACAAAAAAGAGTAGCTCCATTAGAAAAAAGAAATGCCTTTTTAAGAGGAGAGGATTCTAACTATATATATCTTATGCAAAAGGTAAATAGAGAGACAGGATTTGCTGAAAATATAGAGATAGTAGATTTAAATAAAAGTTTTGATAAAATAGAGAGAATAATAACAGCCCCAGAGGGAAGATATAATTTTGGCAAAAAAGTATGGATGTTAAAAGATGTAAATATCTACTATGGAGATGATAATAAAAAGCCAGAAACAAAGGAATTTTTCTCAGATAGCAAATATGGAGATAATCCAGAGCATTTTATAACTCTTACTGTTGAGCCAAGAACTCTTACTATAAAAGATTTAAAAAAGACTATTAGAGAGATGAAGAGTATTGGTGGAGATACTAGAGAGCTTTTAGTGGAGTTAGGAAATAGATACTCTTTCCCATTTGTAAGTTTTGTAATATCATTTTTAGGGCTTGCACTAGGAGGAAGATATGTAAGAGGAACTTCAGCAGTGAGTTTAGGAATATGTGTACTGCTAGGATACGGATATTATGTTGTACAAGCTTCTTTTGAAGCTCTTAGTGCCAATGGATTTTTAAATCCATTTGTAGGAGGATGGATTCCTAATATAATGTTTTTGGTAGTAGGAATATATCTGTTAAATAAAGCAGAGTATTAAATAATATAGAATGGAGTGAATTGATGAGTATAGAGGTAAGAAAACTTAGTAATGGAATACCTGTACTTATGGATAATATAGATAGTATAAATACTATAAGTCTAGGAATATTTGTAAAGACAGGTTCAAGAGATGAATATCCAGAGGAGAGTGGAGTATCTCACTATATAGAGCATATGATGTTTAAAGGAACAACTAACAGAACTGCTAAAGATATTTCTGAAGAGGTAGATAATGAGGGTGGAATGATAAATGCCTACACAAGTAGAGATACAACTTGTTATTATATTCAAATGTTATCTAACAAGATAGAAAAGGGAGTAGAGATACTTTCAGATATGTTTGCCAACTCTACTTTTACAGAGGAAAATCTTGAAAAAGAGAGAAATGTAATAATAGAAGAGATAAGAATGTATGAGGATATTCCAGAGGAAATTATCCACGATGAGAATATAAAATTTGCTGTAACAGGAACTCAATCAAATAGTGTATTAGGAACAATAGAGAGTTTAAATGGGATAGATAGAGATAGATTTGTAAAATATTTTAAAGATCAATATAGAGCTTCTAATTTAGTTATCTCAGTAGCTGGGAAGATGGATTGTGATAAGTTATTTGAGATGCTAGAAAAAGGATTTGGAAAGTTAGAAGATTATCCTGTAGAGAGAAATATAGATAATAATTACACTATTAACAGTGGAGAAAATAAAATAGTTAGAGATACTAACCAAGTTCATCTATGTTTTAATACTAAAGGTGTAAGCCTTGTAGATGAGATGAAATATCCAGCAGCTATTATCTCTAGTGTATTAGGTGGAAATATGAGTTCAAGACTTTTCCAAAAGATTAGAGAGGAGAGAGGGCTAGCTTACTCTGTTTATACATATTCAAGTGCTTTCTTAGAGGGTGGAGTTTTTACTGTGTATGCAGGAACTACTCATGAAAGTTATCGTGATGTAATAGATATAATAAGAGATGAGTTTGAAGATATAAGAGAGAATGGAATAACAGCTTACGAGCTTCAAAAATCTAAAAATCAATTCTTAAGTATGCTTACATTTAGCTTAGAGGGAAGTAAAGGAAGAATGAATAGAATGGCAAACTCTTATCTATTATATGGAGAGGTAATAGATATAGATAAGATAATCAATTCCATAGAGAAAATAACTTTAGATGATATTAAAGAAACAGCTAAGGTTATTTTTGATGAAAAATATTATTCATGGACAATTTTAGGGAATGTATAAGGAGAAATAGAGATGGAAAAAGTTAAAGTACAAGTTTTAATATCTGAGGGAGTTACTCTTCCAAAATATGAAACATCTGGTTCAGCTGGAATGGATGTTAGAGCAAATATTTCTGAGCCAATAGTTTTAGGATCATTAGAGAGAGTATTAGTTCCAACAGGGATAAAAATGGCAATACCAGAGGGATATGAAGTACAAGTAAGACCAAGAAGTGGACTTGCATTAAAGCACGGTATCAGTATGGCTAATACACCTGGAACAATAGATAGTGATTATAGAGGAGAGATTGGAGTTATTCTTATTAATCTTAGTAAAGAGGAATATATAATTCAACCTCAAGAGAGAATAGGACAGCTTGTATTAAATAAAGTGGCACAGATGGATTTTGAAGTTGTAGAAAGCTTAGATGAAACTGAAAGAGGTGCTGGAGGATTTGGGCACACTGGAAAATAAGAGGTAGCAGATGAAAAATAGTAGAGATATAAAACTTCTTTTTAAAAGATTGAAAAAGATGAATAACTTTCTTGTTTTAAATGCACTTTTGATAGTTTGTATAAGTATCTCTACAATATATAGTGCAACTATTTCAAGAACATCATCATTTTATATAAAAGAGAGCATTTGGACAGTAATAGGTCTAATAGCATATTTAGTAGTAACAATGATAGATTATAAAAAATATTTAAAATACTATAAAGTGTTATATTTATTAAATATTTTAATGTTACTTTCAGTTTTTGCCCTGGGGGTAAGTAGGCTAGGAGCTCAAAGATGGATAGATTTAGGACCAGTGAGTATACAGCCCTCAGAGGTCGGAAAAGTTTTAGTAGTTATAACTCTATCTGCTTTCCTATCTACACATTTTAAAGATAGATTAGTAGGAATAAAAAGTGTAATAATAGCAGTAGCACATATAGCACCAGTTTTATTACTTATTTTAAAACAGCCAGATTTAGGAACAACCCTTATAATACTTATGACTTTTAGTGTTATAATTTTTATGTATGAATTGGATTGGAAAACTATTATAATATTAGGGCTTAGTGGAGTGGCTTTTGTTCCTTTTGCTTATTTTTTTCTTTTAAAAGATTATCAGAGACAGAGAGTACTTACCTTTTTAAATCCAGAGGCAGATTTGCTAGGAAGTGGTTGGAATGTAACTCAATCTATGATAGCTATTGGTTCTGGAGAGCTTTATGGAAAAGGATTTTTGAATAGTAGTCAGAGTAAGTTGAGATTTCTTCCAGAAGCTCATACTGACTTTATAGTTTCAGTATTCTTAGAAGAGAGAGGTTTTTTAGGAGGGGTTTTGCTTTTTGGACTTTATTTTCTTCTAATTATGCAGATAGTGTATATAGCAGAAACTACTAGTGATAGATTTGGAAGGCTTGTTTGTTATGGAATAGCAGGGATTTTCTTTTTTCACTTTGTAATCAATGTGGGAATGACGATGGGAATAATGCCAGTAACAGGAAAACCGTTATTGCTTATGAGTTATGGGGGGACTTCATTACTTATTAGTTTTATAATGCTTGGAATAGTTCAGAGTGTGAGGATATATAGAGATTAAATAGGAGAGATATGGAATATCTAATAGATAAAGAGTATGAAGATGTAAGGTTAGACAAATTTTTAAGAAAAAAGTTACCAGATATGGCATTAACTGAGATTTTTAAATGTATTAGAGTAGGAAAAATAAAAGTTAATGGAAAAAAATCTAAAGAAAACTATAGACTTCAGTTAAATGATGTGGTAAAATTATTCTTTGTGGTAGAAAGTAAGGAATGTGACAAAAATAACAATATAAATAAAATAAATAGTGAAAAGTTTGAAAAAATAAAAAAATATATTGTTTATGAAGATGATAGAGTTTTGATACTAAATAAAAAAGCTAATATGGTTATGCATAAAGGGAGCGGACATGAATATGGAGTTTCTGAAATATTAAAAGAGTATCTAAATAATCCTAACTTTAACTTTGTAAATAGAATTGATAAAGCTACTTCAGGTCTTGTTGTAGGAGCTAAAAGTTTAGTTGTAACAAGAGAATTATCAGAGGAGATTAGAGAGAGAAAAGTAGATAAAAAATACTATATCTTAGTTGAAGGAAAAGTTAAGAGAAGAGAGTTTCAAATAAAGAGTTATTTGAAAAAACTAGAAGATAAAGTTGTAGAGTTAGAACAATACGAAGAGGGAGCTAAAGAGAGTTTAAGCTTTTTTAAAGTTGTAGAGTATGGAAAAAATTGTACATTACTAGAAGGGACATTAGGAAGTGGAAGAACTCATCAGCTAAGAGTTCAATTAGCTTCTATGGGAAATCCTATAATAGGGGATAGTAAATATGGAAAAGGTAAAGAAAAGATGATGTATCTATTCTCTCATTATTTAAAAATAGAGAAATATGGTATAGAGATAGATTTACCTATTCCTAAAGAGTATATTCAAAGGTTATCTAAATAAAATTTATATAGGAGGAAAAAATGGAAAACACAGGAATGTTAGAAAGGCTGTATAAGATTTCTGAAAGAGGAAGTACAGTAAAACAAGAGGTAATAGGAGGACTTACTACGTTTTTAGCTATGTCTTACATCATCTTTGTTAACCCTTCAATTTTAGGAATGACAGGAATGGACAAGGGAGCTTTAATTACAGTTACTTGTTTAACATCAGCACTAGCAACTATTATTTCTGGAGTTTGGGCAAATGCACCATTTGCTTTAGCACCAGGTATGGGACTAAATGCTTTCTTTACATTTACACTTGTATTAGGAAGAGGTCTATCTTGGGAAACTTCATTAGGTATTGTATTTATGTCAGGAGTATTTTTCTTTATACTATCTTTAGGTGGAATTAGAGAGAAGATAGCTTATGCTATTCCTATGCCATTGAAGATAGCAGTAGGTGGAGGAATAGGACTGTTTATTACATTTATAGGATTAATTAATATGGGATTAGTTGCAGCTAATCCAGCTACAATAGTAGGACTTGGAGAGATGAAAATTACTACAATTTTAGGAATAATAGGTCTTGTTGTAGCAATTGTTTTAGAGATAAAGCAAGTTAAAGGTGGTATGTTAATAGGAATAGTTATCACTACAATATTAGGATTTATAACAGGAAATATAGCACTTCCAGAAAAAGTGGTATCTCTTCCACCAAGTATAGCACCAATAGCAGGAAAATTAGATATAGTTGGTGCTTTTAAACTATCACTAATAGGACCTATATTTTCGTTCATGTTTGTTGATCTATTTGATACATTAGGAACATTAATCTCTTGTTCAAGACAGGCAGGAATTATTGATAAGGATGGAAAAATTCAAGGCTTTGGAAGAATGCTTTACACAGATGTTTTCTCTACAATTATTGGTTCAGTTTTAGGTACAAGTACAGTAACAACTTATGTTGAATCTGCGGCAGGAGTAGCAGTAGGGGCTAAGACAGGATTAGCTTCAGTTGTAACAGGGTTACTATTTTTATTTGCACTATTATTTTCTCCATTAGTAGCTGTAGTACCAGGATATGCTACTGCATCTGCTCTTGTAATAGTAGGAGTGTATATGTTTAAGCAAGTAAAAGACTTAGATTTTGGAGATTTAAAAACTCTATTCCCTTGTTTTATAATAATTGTAATGATGCCACTTACTTACAGTATTAGTACAGGATTAAGCTTAGGATTTTTAAGTTATATTCTAATACACTTAATTACAGGAGATTTTAAAAAATTAAATATTACTTTAATTTTTATAGGAGCACTTTGCTTAGTAAATCTTTTAGTATAATATAATTATGATAATTGAGTTCAAAAACTTTTTGAACTCAATTTTTTTATAAAAAAATAATCTTAAAAAAATAGTATAATATTATAGAAACATCAACTAAAATAAGTATTTATTCATTGTATTAATTTTTTTTATACAAACAATAAATATCATTAATTTGACAAATTGTGGATATTGTAGTAAATTTTTATGTATGAGAGAGAAATATTTCATATTTTGAAAGAAATAGTACAGAATAATGAAAAGAGTATTATAAAAGTACAAATCTTTGTTAATACTCTAAAAAAATATGTATATTGAAAAAATTTTTTCAAAAAAATGGAATTTAAAAAGGTAGAGAAAGTAGAAAGTAGGAGGAAGTTTAGTATGAGAAGGAAATTTTATTTACTTGTAGCAGCACTGCTGTCAATTTTCTTATTTGTTTCTTGTGGTGGAAGTAAGGAAGAAACAGCTAAAAAAGGTGGAGTAAAAGATACATTAGTAGTAGCAAATGGAGCTGATGCGAAATCATTAGACCCACATGCAACTAATGACGCACCAAGTTCAAGAGTAACAGTACAAATCTATGATAGACTTGTAGAGCAGGATGATAATATGAATATAGTACCAAGCCTTGCTGAGTCTTGGGAGCAACCAGATGGAATGACTACTATATTTCATTTAAAAAAGGGAATTAAATTTCATAATGGAGATGAGTTAAAAGCTTCAGATGTAAAATTTTCTTTAGATAGAATGAAGGCATCACCTCAAGTATCTCATATCATAGGAACTGTGGATAAAATAGAAGTAATAGATGATTATACAGTAAAAATAATAACAAGTGAGCCTTTTGGAGCTCTATTAAACCACTTAACTCACCCAACAGCAGCTATAATGAGTGAGAAAGCTGTAAAAGCAGCAGGAGATTCTTATGGACAACATCCAGTAGGAACAGGACCTTATAAGTTTGTATCTTGGCAATCAGGAGATAAAATTACTCTAGAAGCTAATCCTGATTACTTCTTAGGAGTAACTCCTATAAAAAATGTAGTATTCAGACCAGTTACCGAAGCATCTAATAGAACTATTGGAATAGAAACTGGAGAATTAGATTTAGCTTATGATATAGAAGGGTTAGATAGAGAAAAATTAAGAAATGATGATTCAATCGTATTCTTAGAAGAACCATCTTTTGGAATTGACTACATTGGATTCAATACAAGAAAAGCACCATTTGATAATGTAAAAGTAAGACAAGCAATAGCTACTGCTATCAATGCGGATGATTTTATAACAGCTGTATACAAAGGTTCAGGAGAGAAAGCAAACTCACTAATTGGACCAAAAGTATTTGGGTATACTACTGAGGCTAAGGCTTGGGAGTATAATGTAGAAAAGGCTAAACAACTATTAGCAGAAGCTGGATATCCAAATGGATTTAAAGCAAAAATCTGGATAAATGAAAATGTTGAAAGAAGAGATATAGCTATAATACTTCAAGCTCAATTAAAAGAGATTGGAATAGACCTAGCTGTTGAAACTCTTGAGTGGGGAGCATATTTAGACGGTACAGCTAGAGGAGACCATGAGTTATTTATGTTAGGTTGGGTAACTGTAACTGGAGATGCTGACTATGGATTATATCCATTACTTCACTCATCAAGCTTTGGTGGAGCTGGAAATAGAGCATTTTATCACAATCCAAAAGTGGATGAACTATTATCAAAAGCTAGAGTATCTATAAACCAAGAGGAAAGAAAAGAGTTATATAAAGAGGTTCAAATTATAGCTCAAGAAGAGGTTCCATACTATGTAACTGCATATAAATCACAAAACGCAGCACTGCAAAAAAATATAGAAAACTTCAAACTTAAACCAGCGGGACATCACAGACTTTATGGAGTAAAATTTAAAACAAATTAATCTAAAAAGTTATTAATAGGCTGTGTCTTAATTGATACAGCCTTTTTATGTAAATTAAAATTTAAAAGGAAAGGAGAGGACACCTAAAATGTAGAGTGTCAAAATGAATATGCACAAGTATGTATTAAAAAGAATTTTACTACTTATTCCTGTATTATTAGGAGTATCATTATTAGTTTTCGCTATAATGTCGTTAACACCTGGAGATCCAGCACAGTTAATATTAGGGGAAAATGCACCAAAAGAAGCTGTATTAAAATTAAGAGAAGAGATGGGATTAAATGATCCATTCTTTATGCAGTATTTTAGATTTGTTAAAAATGCAATTATGGGAGATTTTGGAAGATCATATACTACTGGAAGAGAAGTATTTGGAGAGATATTTGCTAGATTCCCAAATACTCTTATATTAGCAGTAATTGGTATCATAATATCTGTATGTATTGGTATACCAATAGGTATAATTTCAGCTACTAGACAATACTCTTTCTTAGATAGCTTTAGTATGGTAATAGCTCTTTTAGGAGTTTCTATGCCAGTATTCTGGTTAGGACTTATGTTAATCTTAACTTTCTCTGTAAAATTAGGATGGCTACCATCTGGAGGATTTGATGGCTTGAAGAGTATTATTCTACCAGCAGTAACCTTAGGAGTTGGTTCAGCAGCTATTATTACAAGAATGACTCGTTCATCTATGCTAGAGGTAATAAGACAAGACTATATCAGAACAGCTAGAGCTAAAGGGGTAGCAGAAAAAGTTGTTATCAATAAACATGCTCTTAAAAATGCTCTTATTCCTATCATTACAGTTGTAGGATTACAATTTGGACATCTATTAGGAGGAGCTGTACTTACTGAGTCAGTATACTCTTGGCCAGGTGTAGGAAGATTGATGGTAGATGCAATTAGACAAAAAGATACACCTACTGTATTAGCAGCTGTTGTTTTCTTAGCTGCAGCATTCAGTGTTGTAAACTTATTGGTAGATATATTATATGCTTATGTTGACCCTAGAATTAAATCTCAATATAAGTAATAAGGGGGAAAAATAATGTCGAATACAAATACTTCAAATAAAAAGAGAAGTCAGTGGGTAGAGGTATGGAGAAGATTAAAAAGAAATAAGATGGCTGTTTTAGGACTAATTATTTTAATTATTCTTGTCTTACTTGCTGTATTTGCTGATGTTATAGCCAATTATGATAATGTAGTTATAAAACAAAATCTAGCTCATAGATTACAAGGACCAAGTGCAGCACACTGGCTTGGAACAGATGAGTTTGGTAGAGATATATTTGCAAGACTTGTACATGGAACAAGAGTATCATTACAAGTAGGTATTGTGGCTGTTGGAATATCAATAGTTATTGGAGGAATTTTAGGAGCAGTAGCTGGATATTATGGTGGAAAATTAGATAATACTATAATGAGAATTATGGATATTTTCCTAGCAGTACCAAGTATCTTACTTGCAATAGCAATAGTTTCAGCTTTAGGACCAAGTATTATCAACCTTATGTTAGCTATTAGTATTTCAAGTGTACCTAGTTATGCTAGAATAGTTAGAGCTTCAGTACTTTCTATTAGAGACCAAGAGTTTATAGAAGCAGCTAAAGCTATTGGAGCAAGTAATACAAGAATAATTTTTAGACATATAATTCCTAACTCTTTAGCTCCTGTTATTGTACAAGCTACATTAGGAGTAGCAAGTGCAATCTTATCAACAGCGGGACTAAGCTTTATCGGACTAGGAATTCAACCACCAGCACCTGAGTGGGGTTCTATGCTATCTGGAGGTAGACAATACCTAAGATATGCTTGGTGGGTAACAACATTCCCAGGAGTAGCTATAATGATAACAATTCTTTCTCTTAACCTATTAGGAGATGGATTGAGAGATGCCTTAGACCCAAGATTGAAACAGTAGTTAATTTAGGAGGAAGTGTCAATGAGTAATTTATTAGAGATAAAAGATTTAACTATACAGTATGTTACTGAAGATGAAGTAGTATCTGCTGTAAATGGATTAGAAATAGAGTTAGCAGAAGGAGAAACAATAGGACTAGTTGGAGAGACTGGAGCAGGAAAAACTACAACTGCTCTAGGGATAATGGGGTTAGTTCCTAACCCACCTGGAAAAATATTAAGTGGGAAAATAACTTTTGAAGGTAAAGATTTACTTTCATTACATGAAGAAGAGATGAGAAAAATCAGAGGAAATAAAATCTCTATGATTTTCCAAGACCCTATGACATCGTTAAACCCAGTTATGACAGTAGGAGAGCAAATTGCTGAGGTTATAGAGATACATGAGCAATTAGGAAAAGAAAAATCTTTTGAAAAAGCAAAAGAGATGTTAGAGTTAGTTGGAATACCTGGTGCAAGAGCTAATGACTTTCCACATCAATTCTCTGGAGGAATGAAACAAAGGGTTGTTATAGCTATTGCCTTGGCTTGTAACCCAAAACTTTTAATAGCTGACGAGCCGACAACTGCTCTAGATGTTACTATTCAAGCTCAAGTACTAGATCTTATGAATGATTTAAAAGAGAAATTTAAAACTGCTATGATACTTATAACACATGACCTTGGAGTAGTTGCTCAAGTATGTGATAAGGTAGCTATTATGTATGCTGGAGAGATTGTAGAAGCAGGTAGCTTAGTAGATGTATTTGAAAATCCTAAACACCCATATACTCATGGATTATTTGGTTCTATTCCTAGCCTTGATGAAGAGTGCGATAGATTAAAACCAATACAAGGACTTATGCCAGACCCTACTAACTTACCATCAGGATGTAAATTCCACCCTAGATGTCCACATGCTACAGAACTTTGCTCAAAAGAGCAACCAAAAGTTATTGAAATAGAGAAAGGACATAAAGTAAGATGCCTTATTTGTGAAGGAAAAGTAAAAGAGATAGGGGAGGAAAAATAATAATGGAAAACAAAGTATTATTAGAAGTAAAAAATCTAAAGAAATATTTTAATACTCCTAAAGGACTTTTACATGCAGTAGATGATATCAACTTTACTATTTGTGAAGGAAAAACTCTAGGAGTGGTTGGAGAGTCTGGTTGTGGAAAATCTACAACAGGAAGAGTTATCTTAAGACTTCTTGAGGCAACAGATGGAGAGATACTATTTGAAGGAGAAAACATCAGAAACTATTCAAAAGAGCAAATGAGAGAGATGAGAAAAAAGATGCAAATTATTTTCCAAGACCCATTTGCTTCTCTTAACCCAAGAATGACAGTAAGTGAGATAATTGCTGAGCCATTAATTATACATAAAATGTGTAAATCAAAAGAAGAATTAGAAGCTAGAGTAAAAGAGCTTATGGATACAGTTGGACTTAGTGAAAGACTTATGAATACTTATCCACATGAACTAGATGGAGGAAGAAGACAAAGAATAGGTATAGCTAGAGCATTAGCATTAAAACCTAAATTTATAGTTTGTGATGAGCCAGTATCAGCTCTTGACGTATCAATTCAAGCTCAAGTTCTAAACCTAATGAAAGATCTACAAGAAGAGTTTGGACTTACATATATGTTCATAACACATGACTTATCAGTTGTAAAACACTTCTCTGATGATATAGCTGTAATGTATCTTGGACAATTAGTTGAAAAAGCACCATCTAAAATGCTTTTCAAAAACCCAATTCACCCATATACAAAAGCACTTTTATCGGCTATACCAGTACCAAGTGTAAAGAAAAAAATGGAGAGAATAAAACTTCAAGGGGAGATTACTTCTCCAATTAATCCAGATAAAGGATGTAGATTTGCAAAAAGATGTGTTTATGCAAAAGATATTTGTAGACAGCAAGAGCCTGCTTTAAGAGAGGTAGGAGAAGGACACTTCTATGCTTGCCATCTAGCTGAAGAGTTAGGATTTGTAGAGAAATAAAATCTTATAAGGGGTTTAAATTTAAGATATAAAATAGTGTAATTAAAAAACCTCAAGAATAACAGAGATTAATAAGTTATTCTTGAGGTTTTTTATATTATAATAAAATTATTATTCCATCTCAGAAGATGTAGATTCATTTCCTGCTAAAGGATTTGAATAAGTATTTAAATCTATTTGTCCTAAACTCTTATCAACTATTAAAGCATTAGTAACAGAACCGATAACATTTAACATAGTTCTAGGCATATCTATAATAGGGTCGATAGCTAGTATAGGATTAATCATAGGGAATAGAGCAGCAAGTCCTGTTCCAGATAATCCAACTGAAGCAGCCATTGTAGCAGTACCAGGAATTCCTGCAATACCTAGAGAACTAATAGCTACAACAATTACAGCCATTGCAAATAGAGTCATATCAACACTGTTTCCACTCATATGAGTAACGAAAACTATAGTTAAAGCTGGGAAAACACCAGCACAACCTTGCATTCCAGCAGTTGTACCAAAACTTCCTACAAAACTTGCAGTTGATTCAGTAACTCCAAGTTTATTAGTTAATGTAGATATAGTAACAGGTAGACAACCAACACTTGATCTTGATGTAAAAGCAAGAATTAATAATGAAGTTGATTTTTTTACATAAGTAAATGGATTTAATCCAAATAGAGAAACAGCTATCATTTGGATAATAAACATAATAGCTACAGCTAAGTATAATACAACTATGAATTTTCCAACTTCAGCTATTGCATGAACTCCTTTTTGAGCTATTGTATTAGCAAGTAGAGGAACAACTGCAGCTGGCATCCATTTGATGATACTCATAGCCATAGATACGATGATTTTTTGTAAAGCATTTATTAAATCGAAGAAAGGCTTTACTATATCCATATATTTTTTAGACATTCTCTTAGCAGCTACTCCAACTATTGAAGAGAAAATTACTAATCCAACGATATTTAAGTTAACCATTGCTTCTACTGGGTTAGAAGGAATTAGAGCCTTTAATGTATCTACGATATTTTTTACCTCTCTAATTTGTTTTCCACCTTGAGCTACTACAGTATTTACAGTATCAACTTCTCCAACTTTGAAGATAATTCCAAGAGCTAGTCCAACAGCAACAGCAACAGCAACCATAACTAAAGAGACAACAAGAGTTCTCTTAACTAAAGAACCAAGATTTGCATCTTCTTTCATATTGATGATAACGTGGATAATAGATACCATAACTAATGGTATAACAAGCATTCTAACTAAAGATATAAATCCACTACCTAATAAACTATACCAAAGAGTTGTTTCTCTTACAAATGTAAGTTCCATAGGATCATTAGGGAATCCAGCAACAAATTGTATAACTAGTCCTAAAATTAAACCTATAACAGTAGCAGTCATTACTTTAGCAGAAAAGTTAAATTTTTGTTTAGGTAATCTATTGATAACCATAATAATAGCAATTAAAGCTATTAAGAAAATAATAGTTTTTACATCACTAATCATTAAAAATTGTTGAAAAAATACATTGTTCATGTTAAAGATATCTCTCCTTTATTTTATATATTAAATTTATTTAGCAACATTTCCAGCAACGTTCATAACATCCCAAGTTCTAGCAAATGGTGGAGCATAACAGAAATCCATCATTCCAATTTCATCAACGGTAAGCTCTGAATAGATAGCAGTAGCTAAAGAGTCAACTCTTAAAACTGCTCCTTTTTTACCAGCTATTTGTGCTCCTAATAAAACTCTTGTATCAGCATTGTATATTAATTTAACAAAAATATCCTCTCTTCCTGGATAGTAATTTGTTTGGTTTTTATCTTTTACAAATACAGTTTTGTAATTGATTCCCATTTTGATAGCTTCATTTTCAGTAATTCCTGTTCTACCAGCTTCTACATCTAAAACTTTTATAGCAGCAGAACCAAGAGTTCCAGCAAATGGAGTATTTTTACCAGCAAGGTTTTCTCCTACAATTCTACCGATTTTATTAGCAGTAGTAGCAAGAGGAATATATACATTTTCCTTTCTTACTCTATGGTAAACAGTTGCACAATCTCCAGCTGAATAGATAGAGTCTATACTTGTTTTTCCAAATTCATCTATAATAAGAGCACCATTTGGTAACATCTCAATACCAGTTTCTTTTAAGAAAGCTGTATTAGGTCTAACTCCAGTAGAGATAACAACTAAATCAGCTTTGTATTCTCCTTTGTTAGTTTTGATACCAACAACTTTTCCATCTTTTTCTATTATCTCTTGAACTGCCTCTTCAAGATGTAACTCTACACCTTCATGAGCTCTGATTTCTTCTTCCATAACATCAGTAATCTCTTTATCAAAACTTTCAAGAAGAACTCTTTCTCCTAATTGTATAAGTCTAACACTTCTTTTTCCTAAGTGTTTAGCTGCTTCTACAACTTCAATACCAATATACCCAGCTCCAACAACTATAATATCTTGGATTTCCTCTTTCATCATCTCTTCTTTTAAAATTATACCATCAGTATAATCCTTTAGAGTATAAACTCCCTTTGCAGAAAGATTTTTTATTGGAGGCATAATAGCATGAGCTCCTGTTGCCACCATAAGTTTGTCATAGTTATCTTTAAAAATTTCCCCAGTTACTAAGTTTTTAATAGTAATCTCTTTTTTCTCAATATCAATACCAATAACTTCATGCTTGATTTTGATATTCATTCCTGCTTCAATAAATTTTTCAACAGGTCTAGCAATCATGTTGTTTGGATCTTCATAGAAGTTTCCAACATAATAAGGAAGTCCACAAGCTCCCCATGAAACGATTTCAGTTTTTTCATAGATAACAATTTCAGCATTCTTATCTATTCTACTAGCTTTAGCTGCAGCTGACATTCCAGCAGCAACACCACCAATAATAATGATTTTCATAATACCCTCCTATATTTCATATAGTCTTCAAAAAGACATCATGATAGATAGTATAGCATAAAATCTAAAATAAGACTAGTGGTTCTATTAATTTTTTTTAAAATATAGTATAATATTAATAGAATAATTAGGATTAAAAATAAAAATTAGACTAAAAGTAGATTGAGGTGGAAAAGATGGGAAAGTTTAAAACAAAAAAATATTCAACAACATTAAAATTAATACTTTTAAAAGCAGTAAATGATCTATTTCCAAATAGAAAGGTAATCATAGATAACTCCTTAAATAATGGTGTATATGGTTATATAGAAAAGTTTTCTCTAACTGAAGAAGATGTAGAAAAAATTTCTAATAAGATGAAAGAGATAATAGAAAAAAATTATCCAATAGAATTAATTAGTAATAATAATGAAGAATTAAAAGCTAGAAGCAGTGAGATAGAAAGAGAAGATGTAAGAAAACTTTTGGATAATAGTGGTTGGACAAGTATAATGGAATATGCAATAGATGGATATCATGACTATGTTTATGAAAGACCATATAAATTTACTGGAGATGTAGATTTATTTGAACTAACAAAATATAATAATGGATTTATTTTAAAATATCCACTTACAGAGGAAAAAGTATTACCACCTAAAATAGATACTCCTAAGTTAGCAAAAGTATTTGATGAGGCAGGAAGATGGAATCAAATATTGGGAGTAGATACTTTAGGAAGTCTAAATGAAAAAGTTTTACATAAGGAGATAGGGGAATTAATAAGAGTAAACGAAGCTCTACATCATAAAGAAATAGCTAAAATAGCAGAGCAAATATCTAAAAATGATAAGATAAAATTGGTTACGATAGCAGGACCATCGTCATCTGGTAAAACAACATTCAGTAAAAGATTATATATTCATTTAAGAGCTAATGGAATAAATCCAATAGTAATATCATTGGATAACTATTATATAGGAAGAGCTAACGTTCCTTTAGATGAAAATGGACAAAAGGATTTTGAAACAATAGAAGCTCTTGATTTAAAACTTTTAAACCAAAATTTAAAAGAGTTGATAGATGGAAAAGAAGTAGAGATACCTGAATATAACTTTATTACAGGTGAAAGAGAAAAAGTAGGAAATATGATGAAAGTTCCAGAGAAAAATGGAATAATTATAATAGAGGGAATACATGGGTTAAATGAAAGACTTACTTCTGAAATTCCTAGAGAAAACAAATTTAAAATATACATTAGTTGTCTAACTCAATTGAATATAGATAAGCATAATAGAATATCTACAAGTGATGTGAGAGAGATAAGAAGATTAGTTAGAGATAGTCTTTCAAGAGAGGAGAAAGGAGAGGGAACTCTAGCAATGTGGGCTTCTGTAAGAAGAGGAGAAGAAAAACATATTTTCCCTTATCAAGAGGAAGCAGATGCACTGTTTAATAGTAATCTTGTATATGAATTGGGAATATTAAAAAGTTATGCTTTGAGAGAGCTTATTAAAATAAGTCCAAATAGTCCATATTATGATGAAGCAAAGAGAATAATGAGATTTTTATATTGTTTTGTAGATATAAAAGCTGATTTAGTTCCAGATGACTCTATCTTGAAAGAGTTTATAGGTGGAAGTATTTTTTATAAATACTAAAATATAACATTTTAAAAAAGTTACTATGTAATATATAATTTAAGAATATCAAAAATTGAAAAGAATAAATAGAGCAAGTTAGTCGAAGTAGATACTAAAAACACAATAAACTAAAAGTTAAATCCTGGTGTTTTTAGAGAGCTAGGCTAAACTTGCTCTTTATAATTTTGTAAAAGTTATTTTTGATATATTTTAATTTTTTCTAATTTCTTGAACTGATTTTATATAATCAAAAATTATTAAAGTTTGAAAATAGTATATAAATTATGATAGAATAATAGAAAGATTAGGAAATGAACATATAATTAAAAATATTAATAGGGAGAAAAATGAAAAATATAAATGAAACCAATTATTTAAATGTTTCCAAAACACCAATATATAGAAGAATAATGAGATGTTTTTATGAAGAGAGAGAAAATTTAAAATATAATCTATATAGAGAGGAGATTTTTGAAAAAATAAAAAAATTTCCTGAACTTATTGATTATAAGGAAGCTAAAGAGATAGATAGTGAATTAAATTATTTAGTTGAAAACGGAAATTTAACAGCTGTACAATCTCCTAAAAAAGCTCAAACTTTAGAGGAGTATAAAAATAAGGAGTTTATTTACTCTATGACTGAAGTAGCAGTCATTGTTGAAAGAATGACTATTACATTGGAAAATTTAGAGTTCCAGAGTAAAAGTATCTCTACAAATTTTCTTACAAGGATAGAGCTAGAGTTAGAAAAAATAAGAGGAGAAAGTTTTAAAAATTGGAGTTTAGAAGAAATTAATCAGTGGTGGGAAGTTTTACAAGATAATTTTAAAAAGTTAAATGAAAGCTATCAAGATTATCTACATGAATTTTATGGAGAGAGAGCTCAGAGATTTATGAGAACCATAGAGTTTATAGAATATAAAGATAGATTAATAGTAGTTTTAAGAGAATTTGTAAGAGAGTTACAGCTAAAAAGAAGCAGATTAAAAAATATTTTAGATGAAGTAGAAGAGGTAGTAGAAAAAGAGATTATAGAGTTGATATTAAAAAGTGAATTAGCTAAGCAAGAACTAAATATAAACTCTTTATATACTAAAGATGAGAATTATTCTTCAAGATTAAAAGAGAATATTTTAAAAAGATGGATATCTCTAAAAAAATGGTTTGTAGTAGGGGAAGGAAAATCTAGTGAGTATGAAAATCTTTTGAAAATTACTGATGAGATAATAGAGAAGATTGTACAGAATGCTTATTATATGACCCAGAGAAAAAATGTAGGAATAAGTAGAAAAAATCTTTATAGAGAGTATATAAAAAAATTTATAAAATGTGAATCATTAGAGGAGGCTCATAAATATTCATCTGAAATATTTGGAGTACAGAAAATAAGACATTTTTCTTTGGGAAAAACTATGATAGATAGAGACAAAAGTAGTGTTTATGAAGAGGAAGCTAAGGAGTATAAGTTAGAATCGCATAATAGGACATATAAACCAAGAGTACAAAAGAGCGGTTTTGAGGATAAGAGTTTATTAAAAAGAATAGAGAGAGAAAAGGCTTTAGAGAGGTTAAAAAATAATAAGAGAATGAGAATGAAATATACTAAAGATGGAATTTTGGATATTTCAAAAATAGATGAAGAGGTAAGTATAGATTTTAGACTCTTCATTTTAAATATGATAAGTCTTGCTTCTTTAAATGGTGGCTGGGGAAGAACAGAGGATGGACAAAGGTATGAAACTATTAAACTTGATAAAAGATGTGTTTTAAAATGTGAAGATGGAGATTTAGATATGCCAGTCTATATTTTCAATTTTTTGGAGGAATAGTGGAAGAGATAATAGCATTATTAGAAAATTTATGGATAGATAAAGAAAAGGATAGAGAGTTATATTATAGAGTAAAGAAAAAATTACCAGAGATTTCAAGATTTTTTTATGAGAAAGTTGGATGGAATATAATAGTAACAGAACAACTTATAAAACTTGAAAAGCTTCCAGCTACTCCTGAAAAATATATGGGGATAGAGAGATTTCAAGAGAAATTAGATTACTGTATTTTATGTGCTTTGATGATATATTTAGAGGATAGAGAGGATGAAAGGCAGTTTGATTTACAAAAGTTAGTAGAAGAATTACCTCATATTTTAAGAGAGGATATAGAGTTAGATTGGAGTCAGTATATTCAAAGAAAGTCTTTGGTTAGAGTTTTGTTATATGCACAGGAGATAGGACTAATAAAAAAATATGATGGAAAAGTGGAGGCATTTACAACTGATGAAAGAGCTGACGTCTTATATGAGAAAACAGAACTAGCTCAATATTTTACAATAGTGGAAAAAGGATTTGAAGAAACTTTAGAAGATGACCAAGGAAGAGGAAGAACCAATAGAGTATATAGAAAATTATTGACAACACCAGCTATATACTGGGAAGAGAATATAGATAGGGATTCTATTTATATTAGACAGGAAAGAGAGGCAATAAAGAGCACATTAAAAAAATTTACTGGTGGTGTATTAGAGGTAAAGAGAAACTCAGCTTTTCTACTTTTCGAAAAGGAGCTAGGGGAGATGTATCCTAAAAAAAATATGTTAGGAGAGATAGCACTTATTGTATCTGGAAAAATAAGAGAGTTGTTAGAGGCAGAAAAGTTGAAAGTAATGGATAGTGGAGATTTTATTTTAATAGAGAGAGGGGAATTTTTTCAAATTTTGAGGGAGATAAAGGAGAGTAGTGGAATAAATTGGAGTAAGGAGTATAGGGATATGTCCTTAGAGAAAACTTTTGAACAACTTTTAGAATTTATGAGAGAATGGCAGCTTTTGGAAATAATAGAGGATAAAATAAAACTTTATCCAGCAATAGGGAAATATACAGGATATTATAGGAGATAGATATGAATAATCGTTGGAAGATGAATAGAATAGGGTTTGTAAATTTTTGGTTATATGATGAGGAAATCTTTGAATTAGAGGATGGAAAAATATTTTTTCGTGGGGGAAATGGTTCAGGAAAATCAATAACTACTCAAAGTATAATTAGTTTTTTAATGGATGGAGATAGAAGTCCTGAGAGATTGGATTCTTTTGGTGGAAAGGATAGAAAGATGGAGTATTATCTTTTGGGAGATGGAGAGAAAGAGGATGAGACTGGGTATGTATTTTTAGAATTTAGAAAGGGTAAAACAGAGCAGTATCTCACAATAGGAATAGGTCAGAGAGCAAAAAAAGGAAGTAATTTAGAGTTTGCTGGTTTTTGTATAACTGATGGAAAAAGAGTAGGAAAAGATATAAAATTATATAGGGAGATCGGGGAGAAAAAAGTACCACTACATTTAAAAAAAGAGCTACCAAATACATTGGGAAGTGAAAATAGGATAGTCTATACTCAAAGAGAGTATATAGATATGATAAATAAAAATTTATTTGGTTTTGAAAATGTAGATCAGTACAAGAATCTTATTAAGTTTCTATTAAAAATAAGAGGGGCAAAGCTTTCAAAGGAGACGAAACTTACAGATATATACAAGATTTTAAACGATTCTTTACCTACTTTGACAGATGAAGATTTGAGAGTATTGATAGATACTATGGAAAGAATAAAAAGGATGGAAGAGACAAATGAAGAGCAGAAGAGGGTATTGGAATTATTAAAAAAATTAGAGAAAAATTATACTATTTATAATAAAAATATACTTTGGAAAAAGTATCAAAGAGCAGTAGAATAAGAAAAAGAGTATAGTTTAGAAAAAAAGTATTATGAAAAAGAAAAGCGAGATTTAGAAAAATATAGAATAGAGATAAAAAATAATAATGAAAATATAGAGAGAGGAGTAAATAGAGTAGAGGGAATAAAAAGTGAAAGAAAAAGATTAGAGAATAATAACTTAAAGAAAGCCGTAGAGGAGTTAAAAGAAAACCAAGAAAAAAAGTTAATAGCAGATAAAGAGATAGATAAGAAAAAATCTAGACTTGAAGAAGAAAATAAAAAAATAGATAGTTATAAGATAAAGGATAGAAATCTGAAGAGAGATTTAGAAAATCAGAGATATAAAATAGAGAAAAATTATAAAGAACTAGAGGATATAAATGAAATTTTACTATTAGAAACTCCACTTACAAGAAAAGAGATAATATTTCAAAATAACTATGAGGAGATAATAAGAGAGGTAGTAAATATTTTTGAAATAGTTGTTAATAAAATAGAGATAGCTTTTTCTGTCTTGAAAGAGGAAGAGGAGATAGTAAAAACTTTAAATATTTGTGAAGAGGAATATGACAGATTAAACTCTAATAAAAACGACATAGAAAAGAGCTATAAAATTGCTTTAGAGATGGAAGAGAAAGAGAAAGATGATTTAATTGAAAAATATTATATTATAAAAAATAGAAATGAATTTTTGAAAATAAGTAAAGATGAGTTGGAGAAAATAGTGAGTTTTATAAAAGATTTTAGTACAATAAAAACTCCTAAAAATATAACAGATATTTTTTATAAAAACTATAGAGAGAAGTTTGAAGAGACAGAGCTAGAAAGAAGAGAGCTCGTGTATAAAAAAGAGAAGAGATTAAAAGAGCAAGATGAAGTTTTACAAAAATTAGAGAGCTTAAGAAATCAGCCAGAGAGTGTTCCTGAGAGAAGTAGAGAGAAAAAAGAGTGTAGAGAAGCTTTAATTAAAGAGGGAATAAAATTTATTCCACTCTATGAAGCGTTAGATTTTTCAGTGGAACTTTCTGAAGAGGAGAAAAAAATATTAGAGGGACAATTAAAAGAGTTAGGATTAATAGATATATTAGTCATTCCTTATGAAGAACATGAGAGAGCAAGTAAAATAATATCTAAATACAGTGATTCAATACTTATTCCCAAAGAAGAAAATAGTACAAAAAAGAGTTTTGAAAAATTTAGAATAGCAAATGTAGAGAAGGAATATAAAAAGGTAGTAGAGGATTTTCTAAAAAATATATCTACTGAGAATGGAGATTTTGAAAGTAAAAACCTTATTTTAAAAAAGAATGGATATTTTAAATATGGAGTAACTCAAGGATGGGTAGTAGGTAAGGAGATAGAGTTTATTGGAGCTCAAAATAGAAGAGCTAAAATCTTAAAAGAGATAGAAGAGTTAGAAGTAAAACTAGAAAATTTTAGAAGAGAGATTGAGATATATGACTCTCATATTGAAGGATTGAAGGAAGAACTAAAGAGATTGGAGTTAGAATATAATGAATTGCCAACATTTAGAAATATAGAGCAGAGTATATCGTTACGGAATGAAGAGCAGGAAAAATTAAGAAGAGTTATTGAAGAATTTAAATTAAAAGAGGAACAGTTAGAGAAGATAAAAGGAAGAAAAAAAGAGATAGAGTTAAAGGTGGCTCATTCTTGTAAAACATTAAATTATAGAAGAGATATTGAAAGTTACAAAGAGGTTTTAGAAATAAGTAAGGGGTATTATAAAAAGATACTAGAATTGAAATCTCTAAGAGGAAACTATGCTAATATAAAAGAATCTATAGAGTCAAACCAAGTCATAATTGAAGATAAAGGAAGTACAATTGAAGATATTTGGGAAGAGCTAAGAAGATTAGAGAGGGAGCAAGAAAAGTTAAGAGATAATATTAAAAAGATAGAGGAATTTTTAAACCTTCCAGAGAATTTGGAGATAGGAGAGAGATTAAAAAGTTTAATACAAGAGGAGTTAAGATTACAGCAGGAAATAGAAAATAGAAAATCTAATATAATAAAAAGAAAAGTAGAGATAGAAAAATTAAGTGAGAGTATAGGAAATAGAGAACAAAATTTAATAATATTAGATGAATTAAGTAAGAAAGCCCAATATTACTTAGAAGAAGAGAAAAAATTAGGACTAGCTTCTTTGGAAGGAATAACAGGAGATGAAGATTACTTAAGGTTTACTCCAGGTAAGCTCTATGAAAAAGTAGCAACAAGATATGGAGAGTATAAGGGAACACTGAATTATTATAATGGGGTAGTTGAGTATATTTTTGAAGATGAAGAGAACTTTTTAAGAAGAAGAGCTGTAATAAATTTCATATATGATGGAAAAAAGATATCACTTTATGAATTTAAAGAGTTATTAAGTGAAGAGATTGTTACAAGAGAATCTGTATTAGCTGAAAATGATAGAAAATTAATAGAGGATATACTTTCTGGAAATGTTAGCCATAAATTAAATGTTCAAATTTATGAGGCAAAAAAATGGATAGAAAAGACTAGTGAAAATTTACAAAACCTTTCTAATTCTGAAAGATTAAAATTTGCTATTGGTTGGCTTCCTAAAAAAAGTTCGGATATAGAGGAGCTAAATACTTTAGAGTTACAGAGATTACTTATAAAAGATAGAGAATTATTAACTGAAGAGGAGTTAGAAAAACTTTCAATCCATTTTAGAAACAGGCTTTCAGTAATAAGAGAGGAGATAAAGGATAGTGGTGGAGATTACCCAGAAGTAATAAAAGAGATGTTAGATTATAGAAAATGGTTTGACTTTACTATATTTTATTATAAAGATGGAGGAAATAAAAAGGAGCTTACATCTAATATATTTAATAAATTTAGTGGAGGAGAGAGAGCTATTGCTATGTATCTACCTCTATTAACAGCAGCTTCAGCTCAATATCAAAAGGGAAGAGAGGAGTGTCCAAGAATGATAGCTTTAGATGAAGCTTTTGCAGGAGTAGATGATAAAAATATAGCTAGTGTTTTTGAATTTATAGAAACATTGGATTTTGATTATATAATGAATTCTCAAAATTTATGGGGAGCTTATGATACAGTAAAAAGATTAAAAATTGTAGAATTGATAAAAAATAGTGAAAATAATATGATTATTACTAATAATTATATTTGGGATGCAACGAAAAATAAAAGGGAGTTTATCTTATAAAAATGAGAGAGAATTTGAATTTTTTTAAAAACTCAGCATATAAAAGAGTTTTTAAAGAGTTGAAAAGAAAATGGGAGATTTATGGAAAATTTACTGGAATAATAAAACTAGAGAATCTTTCTCAAGAAGAAAAGAGAGCTATTGAAAGTTTTTTAGGTAGATATGTAGAGGAAAAAAATATAAAAATAAAAGCTATAGAATTTCAAGAAGCCCTTGAAAAAAGTAAGTTTAAAGAGATATCTTTACTTGAAATATTAGAAGAGTATTATGGCGAGAAAATATTAACTAATAAAAATAAAAAGGAAAATGAAGAGAGATTAAAAGAGGAAAGTTTTGAAAGAGTTGTAAAAAATTTAGAGACTCTAGGAAAAATTGGAAAAAATGTAGAACTCCTTTTAGAGAAAATAAAGAAAAACTATAAATATCAGATGGAAGAGATTGTTATTAACTCTTTAAAAGCAATAGATTTTTTAGAGAGAACAGAGAAAAAAATAAAATTAGCAATGCTTGCAAATTTTATAACTTTTAATCCTCATTATTTTGATAGAGGAGAGATTTCAGGAAATTATCTAATCTATCTTTTAACACAGCTAGAAAATATAGAAGTGCCTAACGATAGCGAAAGTATAGTTGAATTATATTTTAAATATGGGATTGAGGGAGATATAATATCTAGTTTTACTACAGCTTTTGGTATAAAATTATATAGAGAAGATGGAGAACATTTAGCTTATTCTGAATTTATAAGGAGAGGAGAGGCCTATCTGATATCTTTGAGTAATTTAAAGGAGATAGTAAAAGCCCAAGGTGTAAATAATAAAATATATGTAGTGGAGAATCAAATGGTGTTTTCCTATCTATGTGAGATATTTAAGGATAAAAAAGTATCTTTGCTATGTACATCTGGACAATTTAAAACAGCTTCTCTATATCTTATTGATTTACTTTGTCAAAACTCTAATGAAATTTATTACTCAGGGGATTTTGATGGGGAAGGGTTAGAGATGGCACAAAGGATAATTAGGAGAGGCAAAGAGAAAATAAAAGCTTGGAGATTTCAAGTAGAGAATTATATAAAAATAGATTCTCAAAAGGAAATGAGTGAGATTAGCTTGAAAAAATTGGATAAAATAGATGAGGAAACCCTATTAGAAGTAGTGAAAATAATGAAAAAAGAGAAGAAAGCTAAATATCAAGAGAGTCTTTTGGAGGAGTTAGTAAAAGATATTTTAAAAAGTTGTTAAAATAATAAATAGGGCTACTGCAATGCAATAGCCCTATTTATTATATATTATTTAATACCTTTTTCTGAGAAATATTTTTCAGCACCTGGGTGTAATTTAATACTCATACCTTCTAATCCTGTATCCTCTTTTATAAATTCTCCTACTTTATGAGCAGCTTTTATTCTATCACTATTAGCATACATAGATTTTAACATATTATAAACCATATCTTCAGATAATTTAGAGCTTACTACAAGCATAGATTGAACTGTTAGTGTTTGTGTATCCTCTTTTTGAGTACTATAAGTTCCACCTTTGATTTTATAATCAGTATAGTAAGAGTATTTTTCTTTTAATTTATTTGCTAAATCTTCATCTATATTAACAACTTTAACATCTCTTTGAGTAGCTAAGTCAACAATTGCTGATGTAGGAACTCCTGCAACTAAGAAAGCAGCATCAATTTGTTTATCTCTTAAACCAGTAGCAGCTTCAGCAAAAGATAGGTATTGAGGTTTATAATCTTTCTCTTCTATTCCAGCTGCCTCTAATATTTGTACAGCATTACAATAAACTCCACTTCCAATAGCTCCAATAGCAACTTTTTTACCTCTTAAATCTTCTATTGAATTGATACTATCATCAGTGGTAATACATTGGATAGGCTCACTATATAAAGTAGCCATTCCTCTTATATTTTCTATTTTCTTTTCAAATAATTCTACTCCATTTTCAGCATAAGATGCAACGTCATTTTGAATAATAGCAACATCTATATCTCCTTTTTCCAACATATTTACGTTGGCAACAGAAGCTCCAGTAGATTCAGCAGTAGCATTTACTCCTTTTATATTAGAGTTCCAAATTTCAGCAAAAGCTCCTCCTAAAGGATAATAAGTTCCAGCTGTTCCCCCAGTACCTATGTTGATATAAGTAGTTTGTTCTCCACCACAAGCTCCTAATCCTACAACCATTGCTAATAAAGCTAATACTTTTTTCATAACAAATCCCTCCTAATTTAATTTTGATTTTTTACTTTGATAAATATAAACTACTACAATAATTACAATTCCTATGATGTCAGTTAAGAAACCTGGCTCTAATGTTAAAACTCCAGCAATTATTAGGAAAATTCTTTCAAGCATATTCATATTAGTTTTAAAATATCCTGTCAATCCTACAGATACACAAGTTATACCAATAATAGCTGTAATAATTTTTGGAATAACAGTTATTCCTGGATTAATCATAATTAACTCTGGACTTAAAACAAACATATATGGTATTAAGAAAGCTCCAATAGCTAATCTAGTTGCTTGTAATCCTGTCTTCATAGGTTCTGACTTAGCAACTCCAGCAGCAGCAACAGCAGCAAGACATACAGGTGGAGTGACATCAGCTATGATACCAAAATAGAAAACAAATAGATGAGCAGCTAACACTGGAACTATTGGCATCCCAGTAGCATCATGAATAAGTAATATAGCTGGGGCAGCAATAGTAGAAGTTATGACATAGTTAGCTGTAGTAGGAACTCCTATACCTAAAATTAATGAAGTAATCATAGTAAATAATAGAGTCAACATCAAATTTCCATTAGCTACTCCAACTAAGATAGAACCAACTTTTAATCCTAACCCTGTTTTAGTAACAACACCTGTAATAATTCCAGCACAAGCACAAGCAGCAATAACAGTTAGAGCACTTTTAGCTCCTTGTACCATTCCCTCTAATATATCTCTAAATGATAATCTAGTCTCTTTTTTAATAGCTGCACAAAGTATAGTAGAAGCAACAGCTCCAAGAGCAGCATAGATAGGAGACCAACCACTACTTAATAATCCGATTACTGCAAAGATTGGTATGATTAATTGACCTCTGGCTTTCATAACTTTAGAAAATTTTGGAATATCTTCTTTAGGTAATCCTTTTAATCCTAATTTTTTAGCTTCAAAATGAACTCCAATAAATACTCCTAAATAGTATAAAACAGCTGGAATAGCAGCAGCTAATATAACTTTAGAATAAGGTGTTCCTGTAATTTCAGCAAGTAGGAAAGCAGCGGCTCCCATTATAGGTGGCATAAGTTGTCCACCAGTAGATGCAGTAGCTTCAACAGCTCCAGCAAACTCTCCTTCATAACCTAATCTTTTCATCATAGGAATTGTAAAGCTTCCTGTTCCAACAACATTGGCAACAGAACTTCCAGAAAGAGTACCCATACAAGCACTTGAGATAACTGCTACCTTAGCTGGTCCACCTGGAGAACTTCCAGATATAGAGTTAGCTAAATCTATAAAAAATTCTCCCATTCCAGTTTTTTCAAGATAAGCTCCAAACAGTAAAAACATAAATATAAATGTAGAAGAAACTTGAATAGGTAATCCCATTATTCCCTCTGTAGTATAGAAAAGGTGTTGAACTAGCCCAGAAAGATTTACACCTCTATGTCCTAAAGCCCCAGGAATACTTCTTCCAACTAAAGCGTATATGATGAAAGCAATAGATATAATAACCATAGGTAAACCTATAACTCTTCTAGCAGCTTCTAAAACTAAAAGAATTGCAATTCCACCGACTACCATATCAACTCCATTTATAAGACCTTGTCTCATTACAATATCTTTAAATAAAATGACCACATATAAGCAACAAGCTCCAGCTAGTAATCCAAGTATACAATCTAATGGATGAAGACTATATTTATCCATCTTTGAGCTAGTAGGATAGAGAAAAAATACTGCTGTCAATCCAAAAGCTAAGTGAATAGAACGAGCAATTTGAGCATCAATCCCCCCTCTTATAGAGTAATATAGTTGGAATACAGTAAAGCAAAATAGTAATATCCAGATTACTTTTCCTTGAAATCCAGACAGCACTCTAAATCTAGAACCTTTGTCATATTTTGCTAGTAATTCATCAACATTGTTGATGTTGTCCTTTGTAGTATCAGTTTTGTTCATAACTCTCCCCCTTTTGAATTTTATATATTTATTTAATAGTTATTGATATTTTTGTAGGTTTATTTCCAAGTATATCATCAGATAAACTATATTTTTTACCATTTACTCTTAAGTAATGTTTTGCAATAGGAGATATAACCATATTGATATTTTTAAAACTTCTATCTGTTTTTAATATCATCTTTCCATCTTTTATCTCTAAGCTTCCCTCTTCAGGAAGAAAAGGTAATCCAACTCCATAAGAGCTGTACTCTGTTTTTATTAATCTCATCTTATCATCATCTACCACAAAAAATTCTTCAGCCTCTGTTTTCATTACAGAATGAGTATAACCTAAGGAAAAAGTGTTGTCTTCTAACTTATAGGTATATACTTTTTTATTAGTTAAATCATTTATTTCAAGGAGATATGCAGTTTTAAGATGAGAGAGTAGAAATAGTATGATAATTAGAAAGAAAAAAGAGATAAAAATAAGTTTTTTTCTTTTTATTAACAAAATAAATCACTCCATTAAATTTAATATATTTTGTATATCTTCTTTCGATGTTTGAATAATACCACTTTTATACTAACATGTCAATAGATTTTTAAAAAAAATTTTTATAAATTTTTAAAATGTATTTTTTTATCAAAATAGTAAGTTTAGAATTTTTATATCAGTTTTATAACAAATTATTTCGAAAGTGAGAATTTGAAAAGAGGTTAAAAATGTGATAGAATATCTAAAAAATAAAGAGATAATTATTTAATTAATAGTTTGATATATTAATAAAAGATAAAAAATAGCTATAGCTGAATAGGAGATAAATAAAGAAAGAGTAGATGAGGATAACCTTATCTACTCTTTTATTTTACAAATATAATAATATATCTCTACTACAATAAAGTACAGAGTATTTATTCAAAGAAGTGAGAATATTTTTTCTAGTAGTTATAGGAAGTATATTAGAGAAAATATTTTTCTTAGAAATTAACTCTTCTTCCATAAAAATAATATTCTCAGGAATAGTATAACTATCTACTACCTTGTTAAATCCCTCTAGTTCAATATTTTCAGAGGAGAAAATAAGAGATTTTTTATTTTTTAATATTGAAAAGTCAATTTTTTTATCAACTATATAGAAAGAGTATCCCTCTTGAAAATCATCAGCTATATCCACACAGCTTAAAGTTTTTTTATAAGGAACTTCATCAGTTATAAGGAGAATCTTTTCTCCTAAACTCTTATAATACAAACCAATAGTTTGTATAACTGTATTGACTCCTCTACCTTTTTCTACAACAGCTAGAGTATTTTTTTTCTCTTTGAATACAGAGGCAAGAATATTTTTTTGTATAGAGTTATAGTTAAAATCTCCAAGCAGGAAATTTTTTATATCTCTAAAGAGTTCTCCCTGTTTTAGAGAGTAGGATACAAATTCATAATCTCTATCTATTATAAGATGTACATTGTAATTTTCCTCTTTAAGAATGATATCTTTAATACTAACTTTAAAATTATATCCATAGTTTTTTCTCATCTCCAGTAGAAGATAAGCAGTTTGATTATCGAGTGTAGTCAGATAGTTTCTATTGAGAGTAACATCTACTTCATAGTCATGATAGACTAATTTTAAATCAGAGTTTTCTAATTTTTTTCTAGTATATATTACTGTTTCAATAGGAAAAACTGTATTGTATAGAGAGTTATATCTTTCATAGATATTTTCCTCTTTTCTAGGAAGTTGCATATCTTCCACATACATTTTATACATATATTTATCTTTGAAGGTTTCTAGTTTTAATTTAAAAGCTATATCAGCATGGGAGATTGAAGCCATCTCATTAAAAACATCATCACTACTAAACCAAACACAATTTCTTATCTCAAGATTATCCTTTCTCACATTAAACATAGTGTGGTTTTTCTCTTTACCAATAGGACGAACTCCAGATATTTCACAATTATTTAGAGCAAAAAGTGGAGATGGGTTACCAAAACCAAAAGGTTCTAAAAGAGAAATTTTATCTATAAAGTCGTAGGAGATCTTATAGGCTGGTATAGTTATATCTAATTTTACAGGTTTTATTAGAGATGACTCTGGAATATTTTCTTTAGCATACTCATTTATTCTCTTAGAAAATTCATCTATATTTTCTATTTTGATTGAAAATCCAGCTGCTCCAGCATGTCCACCATATTTCACAAAAAGTTCTTTCATAGTATTGAGAGCTTCTATCATATTAAATCCCTCTATACTTCTACATGAGGCAGTGGCTATTCCCTCTTCTGCTTTTATTTCCATAATGATAGTAGGCTTATAGTATCTATCTAAAATTTTAGAGGCAACTATTCCAATTACTCCATGGTGAAATCCTTCCTCTGCTACTACTAAGACACTATCTTCAAAAAGTTTTTCATTTTCGATTTTAAAAAGAGCTCTTTCTAAAATCATCTCCTGTATCTCTTTTCTTTCAGTATTATTATTTAGAAGCTCATTGATTATCTCACTACATACTCTATGGTCTTTTTCTATAAATAGTTCTACAGCTCTTTTAGCATCTTCTAATCTTCCAGCAGCATTAAATATTGGAGCTATAATAAACCCAATATCATAGGTATTAAATTTTTTTGTCTTATAGTCTTCGAATATTTTTTTAATAAGCATACTTATTCCAAGCCAATGACTTTTATTAAGTTGCTCCATTCCAAATTTTGTAAATATTCTATTCTCTTCTAAAAGAGGTACTATATCAGCTACTGTACCTATTGCAACAATATCTAAATATTTATATAGCTCCTCTTTTTTTTCTAGTTTATCAAAGAGAGCATAGATAAGCATAAAAGCTGTTCCTACTCCAGCCATATATTTAAAAGGAAACTGATTGTCCTCTCTTTTGGGATTGATTACAGCATAAGCTGGGGGATTACCATTATTAATCTCGTGGTGATCAGTAACTATAATCTCCAGTCCTAAAGAGTTGGCATACTCTATCTCAGGATGAGCAGAGATACCACAGTCTACAGTGATAATTACCTTTCCCCCTTGAGATTTTATATAGTCCATAGCTTCTTTATTGAGTCCATACCCTTCATCTCTTAGAGGTATATAGTATCTAGGGGTAATTCCTATCTCTGATAGAGCAAGATAACACAAAGAAGTAGAGGTAATTCCATCTACGTCGTAATCTCCATATATCCATACCTCTTCTTTATTTTCTTTAGCTTGTAATATCCTTTCTACTGCTCTATCCACATCTTTTAATAGAAGTGGGGAGTGTATATTATCTAAAGAGGTATTTATAAATTTATATATTTTCTCTTCATCTCTAATATCTCTATTGTATAGCAGATTTAAAATATCTCTATCAATGTTGAGATTAGTATTTTGAGAGAAACTATTTTCTTTATATATCCATCTAGTATTTCTCATTGTTTCTCCTTTTAAAAATCATAAAGTCTTGAATAAAAGATATATGTCATAAACATATTTTGTAAGAAAAATCTCTCTTCAGGAATAGTAATTGAAGTAAAATTAATATCATTAGTATGACCAAAATATATTAAATCTAAGTACTCTTCTCCATAAACATATGCTAAAAGAGTTTTTATCTTATTTCCTTTGTATTTATCTAAAAGAGTTTTTAAAATCTTAGTTCCCTCTTCAATATTTGTATTTACATCAAAAAGCTCAAAGAAACGAAGAGAGCTATCATCTTTATATGGAATATTCATAATACCAAATTTTGAATCATCAGATATATAGTAGGGATTGAATCCTGTAATAGTATGAATAATTGTATAGATTAACTCTTGAGGTACATCATATTTTTTAGAATACTCACTTATGATATCTCCATAATATAGAGGAAATTCATATTTAAAAAGCTCCTTATAGTCAGCAAAATCTCTTAGTGCAAGGAGAGAGTTCTTAAAAGCTAAATCATAGAACTTTCCACTCTCTAGAATCAAAGTAGTTCCTAATACAGCCTCTACACTTTTTTTCTTATTAAAACTACTCTTTTGGAAAGCTATTTTTAAAATCTCTCTATTTTCCAATTCAGCTATCTGCGAAAGTTGATCTATCTCAAGAATATCAGCCTTTGGAATAAAATCTTGAGAAAGAGAGATTTGAGAACTAAGTATTAAATTAGAAAAAACTATTAAATCCTCTAAAGAATCCATCAAAGTAACTGAAAGGTTTTTATCCTTTAGAAGCTGTTTAAAATACAATCCAGCATAAGTATTTGGATATTTTTCTGATAGACTTTGTACAGCCTTTAAAGAGTTTACCTCATCTTTTAAATAAAGATATGAAAAAGCAGCCATAGAGTCAGTTATGATATTTTTTTCCTCAACATTTTTTAGATTTTCTATTGCATTACTATACTCTCCAAGAGTAAAATAGATACCTGCTGAGTAATAGTTAGCTTTTGAGAAAAACTCTCCCTCTTTAATGGAGTTGAAAAGATAAAGAGCTCTTGAGAAATCTCTTTTCTTATAGAAAGCAATTCCTCTATAATATTTAAATAAATTATTGAGGTCTTTATCAATTTTTTTAGTTAAATCTAAAATTTTATTATAATCTTTTTTTGCTAAAAGTGCTTCAAAGTAATCTCTATATATATCTTCTTTTTCCTCTATAAACAAATTATCCTTTTTTAAAAGAAGAGTATAAAGTTCAGTAGCATGTTGAAAATCTTTTTTAGATGTATAAAATTTTCCAATCTCCAATAGATCAGAGGTATAGAAATCATCAATTACATCAAAATTATATTCAAATTTTAACTGTAATTTTTTCTCATATTGTGGAGAAAAATCTTTTAAAATCTCTAGAGCTTTTTTTTCATAGTAAGCTACAAATGGATAAAAAGTATTAGACTCTACTCTATTAAGATAGGTAATAGCTTTTTCTTTTTGTCCAATTTTTAACAGAGAAACTCCAAGAGCAAAATCTCTTTCAGCAAAGAGATGTAATTTTTCTGTTTGAGCATTATCGTTTAAAAATTTATTAGAAACATATACAGCCTTTTCAAGATAGTAAGCAGCATTTTCATAATCTTCTAAATAGTAATAGTTCATTCCAATAAAGAAATAAGCATAATTATTGGAAATGATAGTTGAAGATGGAAAGGTCTTCAAGAGTGTTTCAAAATTTAATTTAGCCAATGAATAATTTCTATTGTAATAAGCTTTTTTTCCATCTAAAAATAGATTATAATCTTTGTTTGTATATGTAAAACTATTATTAAAATAGATTAGAAATAAAAATATAGAAAGTATTTTTTTCATTTTTTAGCACCTCATATCATAGTATCTATATATAATTATCTCAAAATAATAAGAAAATGGCAATGAATTTTCTAAAAAATATCTTGAAATTATTTGTAAATTATTAGATAATGAAGGGGAACAATAGAGTTTTTTTATGGGAGGTGAGAGTTTGGGAAAAATTAAGATATTAGATGAATCTGTATCAAATATAATTGCTGCAGGGGAAGTAGTAGAAAATCCAGCTAGTATGATAAAAGAACTTTTAGAGAATTCCTTAGATGCTGAAAGTAAAAGTATAAGAATAGAGGTAAAAAATGGTGGAAGAGATGTAGCTATAATAGATGATGGTGTAGGTATGTCTCAAGATGATTTATTGCTCTCTATTGAAAGGCATGCTACCAGTAAAATTTCTAAAAAAGATGATTTATATAATCTGTATACTTATGGATTTAGAGGAGAGGCTCTTTCATCTATAAGTGCTGTTTCAAAAATGAGTATCTCTTCAAGAGTAGAGGAGAGTGAGGTAGGTTCTCAAATTACAGTTTTAGGAGGAAAAGTTACAAGCCTAAAAGATGTACAGAGAAATAGAGGAACTACCATAGAGATAAAGGAGTTATTTTTTAACACTCCAGCTAGATTAAAATTTTTAAGAAAACCAAGTACTGAATATATTAATATAAAGGACATCATAATACAGGAGGCACTGTCTAATCCAGATGTAGCTATAATGCTTATATTAGATGGAAAAGTAAGTATAAAAACTAGTGGAAATGGATTAGATAATGCAATAGTAGAGATATTTGGAAAAAATGTTTTAAAGAATATGAAAAAATTTAAGTTAGGATATCTAGGAAATGGAGCAATATATAGAAGCACTAAGGACTCTATCTTTACCTTTGTAAATAATAGAATGGTAAAATCTAAAATAGTAGAGAGTGCTGTAATAGATGGATATTACACTAAGCTTATGAAAGGAAAATATCCATTTGCTATAATATTTCTAGATATAAATCCAAAAGATGTAGATGTAAATGTACATCCTTCTAAAAAAATTGTAAAATTTGCTGATGAAGAAGAGGTTTATAACTATGTTTTAAAAGAGATAGAGAAAACTTTTGCTAGAGATGATGACTTTGTATCTCCTACACTTCAAGAGAAGATAGAAAAAGAGGAGAGTAAGTTTTTAGATTTTTCAGAGTTTGAAAAATTTACTCCAATGAAATCAGAGCCTCAACAGTTTCAAGAATTATTAGAAGAAGAGAAAGATATAGAAGAGGAAATTTTTGGGGAGAAAAGAGAAAAATTACAAGAAAAAGATATACTAAGAGAAGAATTTGAAGAGAAAAAAGAATATGAAGTTATAGAAGATAAAAGAATAGAAAAAGAGATTGTAAGAGAAGAAAATATTGAGTTTAATACAGAATCTTCTTCAAAAAATAAAATTCCTTTAGATATATATGAAGAGAAAGTAAAAACTTCAGAAATAACTGTGAAAAAAGTAGAAGAAAAAAGTAAGAAGATAGAGTTTAGAGTTATAGGACAAGTTTTTGGAACTTTTATCTTAGTAGAGAGAGATGGAGTATTTGAAATCTATGATCAACATATAGTACACGAGAGAATACTTTATGAAAAATTAAAAGCTCAATATTATGGAACAAAGGTAAGTATGCAACAGCTTCTTGTACCTATTAGAATATTAGTTGACCCAAGAGAGAGGGAACTAATATTTGAAGAGGAAGAGAATTTTACTAAAGCTGGTTTTGAAATAGATAGATTTTCAGACAATGAGATACTTATAAGAGCTGTTCCAATGTTAGATTTGAGAGATAGTATAGAGAATATTTTTAGAGAGATATTGAAAAATATAAAAGAGAATAGAAATATAGATATAAGAGAGAGTATATTGATATCTATGTCTTGTAAGGGAGCTATTAAAGCGAATGAGAAATTAAATCATGAGGAGATGGAAAGAATAGTAAGAGAATTGCATGAGATAGGAGAGTATACTTGTCCACATGGAAGACCTATTATTACTAAAATTACAAGAGATGATTTAGAAAAACTTTTTAAGAGAAAATAAGGAGAGAGTTTTGAATATAAATATTGTATGTATAGGAAAGGTAAAAGATAAATATATTATTGAAGGGATAAATGAGTTCTTGAAAAGAATGCAATCTTTTGCTAAAATGAAAGTAGTAGAACTGAAGGAAGATGGGAATGATAGTAATAGAAATCTTTCTATTGAAAAGGAATCTGAAGATATAGTAAAAACTCTTGAGAAATTGGGAGGTTATAATATTCTTTTGGATATACAGGGAAAAAATTACTCCTCTGAAGAGATGGCTAGTGAGATAGAAAAAATTGCTGTAAAGGGAGCTAGTACAATAAATTTTATAATAGGTGGCTCTTATGGTGTTTCTCAAAAGGTAAGAGATGTTAGTCAAATGAGATTAAGTTTTTCTAAGATGACATTTCCACATCAATTGATGAGATTAATTTTAACAGAACAAATTTATAGATGGTTTAGTATAATAAATAATGGTAAGTATCATAAGTAATTAAAATAAAGATAATATAAGGAGGAAATTTATATGTATTCACAAGGAGAAACTTTTTATTATGATATAGATGATGAGGAGTTTGAACTAAGTGTAGTAGAAAATATTACAATGAAGGATAAGGAGTATATTATAGCTGAGGATTATGATGGAGAGCTACATGTTTTTGTCTATGATGAAGATGAAGAGGAGATATACTTATTAGAGGATTCTGATGCTATGGAGATAATAGAGTACTGGCAAGATGAGTATATGGGTGGAGAAGATATAGGAGACTATGAAGATGATGAATACTATGATAGAGAAGATGAAGAGTATTCAGATAAATATGATAATGAAGATTATTATGAAGATGATGAAGAGGAATATTATTAATGAAAAAATTTATAATTAAAAATACAGATAGTTATGGTGAAAAAAGTTTTGAAATAGTTAGAGGGAGTGTAAGAGAAGAGGCTGAGCAAACTATTTATGAATATGATAGTAAGCTTGGAAAGTGTCAACTAACTATTTCAGATAGAAGAGTTATTATCTCTAGAGAGGGAGAGATATCTGCAATAATAGATGTAGATTTAGATAAAAAAACAGAGTTTGTCTATGTAACAAAGGAGATGAGGAAACTTTTCCATATAAAAGGAGAGAGTATCAATAGAGATACTGCAAAAGGAATAATAGAGTTTTCTTATAAAATTTATGAAGGGTTAGATGAATTAAATAGAATAACTATAGCTATAAAAGATTACTAATGGAGGAGATATGAAAAAATTTACATACTTGTGTTTAGTTTTATTATTGAGTAGTTGTGCAAGTTTAAATACTCTAAGAGATAATACTAACGAAAAAAAAGAGAGTAATATTGGAGTTAGTTGGAATAATTCGACTGGAGATTTGAAAACACAACAGATTATTTTAAATAGCTCAGCTCCAGAGGGGATACTTTCAGATATTTCCAATAGTTTAAAAAGAGGATATGTAAGAGAGTATAATACTACATATAGAGATAATTATGAGGTATATGTAGGGGATTATGTTTCTATTCCATTAGGAATAGGAGAGGATAGTTACAATGTATTATTTTCTCCTTTAGGTGCATCTTATGAATTGGAATTAAGAGAGGGAAAATTATTTTTTAGAGGAATATATCAAGGTAGTTATGAGATAATGCTTTATTCTGCTGGTTCATTTAGTAGAAAAATAACTATTCAAAATAAATTAAAATATGAATTTACAGAACAAAATAACTATGAGGTAATATCTCAAAGTTATAAAGCAGGTAATATGAAAGTATTATCTGATAGTGTAGCTGTACATAGAATAGCTTTTCCAAATAGCTTTAGAGATAAAGAGATATCTTTTATGCTTATAGATTTGGCTGGAAGAGATGGAAACTCTAAAGTTATAAAAGAGGAGATAGATTTTTTACAAAAATATACAAAGTTAGATGAATATGATAAATTAAATATAATCAATTCTTTAAAGCTAATTCAAGATAAAAATTTTGAATTAAATTCAGCACTTCTTGAGTTTGATAGCTCATCTCAAAATTTAAATCAAGAGATAGTAAAACTAATAACTGCTAAAGAAAATCCAACTCAAGATGAGATAATCTTTTTAGAGAAGGTATATACAAGTAGTTCAACTCCCGATGTAGCATTAGGAACATTTATAGGAAATTGGTATATAAAAAATGGAAATCCTGTAAAAGGAGCTTCTTATTTAAATGGAAATGGGAATTTAGGAAATATAGGAGAGTTATTACCAACTATTCCAACAACTCCAGTAGAAACAACAGAGAGTAGTAATACAGTGGTTACTCCAGAAAATTTAGAGGCACAAAATTATACTCAGTATTTAACTTTCTTTGAAGAGGGAAAGAAAAATTTTGAAAAAGAAAACTATGTAGAAGCAGCATTATATTTTGAAAAAGCTTTAGAGATAGATAAAAATTATATAGAGAAGAAAGATATCTATTTTTATTTAGGACAGAGTTATTTTAGAACAGAAAATTATTCAGAAGCTGTAAATGACTATAAAAATTCTTTAAATTTAGAAAAAAATGATGAAAAAAAAGCAGAAATATATTATAATATAGGAATGGCATATAATAAACTTGGAGATAATGAGCAAGCTGTAAATTATCTGACTTATGTAAGACAAAATTATAAAAATTCACCTTGGAGTGTAAAGAGCAGTTTATATTTATTACAGCAAATGCAACAATATCCACAAAATTAACATTTAAACAAAAAATTTAAATAAAAGGAGAGAAACCGATGGAGAGATATTTTGATAGGATAGCTAATGATGCTCTTGTTATGGAAAAATGGAAAAGAGTAGAAGAGCTAAAAGAGATGGGAATAAAACCATTTGGAGAAAGATTTGATAAGAAAAATATGATAGGAGATATATTGTCTCATACTCCAGAAGAGGAATTAACATTTAAAACTGCTGGAAGAATAATGGCATATAGAGGAAAAGGAAAAACTGCTTTTGTTCATATTGAGGATATAAGCGGAAAAATTCAAGTTTACTTAAGACAAGATGAGCTTGGAGAAGAGAACTATGCTTTAGTTAAAAAGATAGGTGTAGGAGATATAATAGGAGTAGAGGGAACACTTTTCCTTACTTCAACAGGGGAATTAACTATAAGAGCTTCAGTAGTTACTTTACTTTGTAAAAACATCAGATCGTTACCTGAAAAATTCCACGGACTTACTGATGTAGAAACTAGATATAGAAAAAGATATGTAGATCTTATAATGAATAAAGATGTAAGAGATACATTTGTAAAAAGAACTAAAATTATATCAGCAATTAGAAGAATATTAGATGGAAAAGGATTCTTAGAGGTTGAAACTCCATTAATGCACCCAATTTTAGGAGGAGCAGCAGCAAGACCATTTATTACTCACCACAATACTCTTGATATAGATTTATATCTAAGAATAGCTCCAGAGTTATACTTAAAGAGATTAATTATAGGTGGAATGGAAAAAGTATATGAACTAGGAAGAAACTTCAGAAACGAAGGAATGAGTACTAGACATAACCCAGAGTTTACTATGATAGAGATGTACCAAGCATATGCTGATTATACAGATATGATGGACTTAGCTGAAGAGATAATCAGTACTCTAGCTAAAGATGTATTAGGAACATCAACTATTACTTATAATGGAAAAGAGATAGTATTAGAGAACTTCAAGAGAATACATATGGTAGACTTAATAAAAGAAGTTACTGGTGTTGACTTCTGGAATAAAGATATCACTTTTGAAGAGGCAAAAACTTTAGCAAAAGAGCACCATGTAGAAGTACCTGAGCATATGAATACTGTTGGACATATCATCAACCAATTCTTTGAAGAAAAATGTGAAGAGACAATAGTTCAACCAACATTTGTATATGGACATCCAGTAGAAATTTCTCCATTATCTAAAAGAAATGAAGAAGATTCAAGATTTACAGATAGATTTGAGCTATTTATAGATGCTAGAGAGTATGCTAACGCTTTCTCTGAGTTACAAGACCCAGCTGACCAAAGAGGAAGATTTGAAGCTCAAGTTGAAGAAGCTGAAAGAGGAAATGATGAGGCTACTCCTGTAATAGATGATGATTTCGTAGAGGCATTAGAGTATGGACTTCCACCTACAGGAGGAATGGGAATAGGAATAGACAGACTTATTATGTTATTAACTAACTCTGAATCTATTAGAGATGTATTATACTTCCCACAAATGAAACCAAGAGATTAATTAACTAACTATAAAAATCAAGAATGGTGAAGATTGAAAAGAATAAATAGAGCAAATCAGCAAAAACGAATGCTAAAAAACACAACTGTTTGAGTGAAACGAGTTTTGTGTTTTTAGTGAGTTGAGCCATACTTGCTCTTTATTCTTCGAACGAGAACCATTCTTGAATTGTTATTCAAGGAGCAAAAATGATTAGAGAATTCTTACTAATATTTGTTATAAACTATATAGGGGTAGTATTAACAGAGGTTTTTCACTTACCAATTCCTGGAACAATCAGTGGAATGTTATTACTATTTGCTTTATTATATTTTAAAATTTTAAAACTTTCTCATATAGAAAATGCAGGGAATTTTTTACTTTTGAATATGACAATATTCTTTCTTCCTCCTTCAGTAAGCTTGCTAGAGAGTATGTATCTATTGAAAACAGGTTTATTTAAAATACTGTTCTTAGTAATTTTTTCGACATTGATAACAATGGTAATTACAGCTTTAACTGTGCAATATTTAATTGAAAGAGGAGAGAGAAAATAATGGAAGGAATAACAAATAATCCACTTTTTGGTGTAATAATAAGTTTAATAGCTTTTGAAATAGGGAAATTTATTTTTAATAAGACAAAATTAGCAATATTTAATCCATTACTTATTGCTACAATAATTGTTATGGGATTTTTAAACATTTTTCATATTACTGTAGTAGATTATATGTTGGGAGGAAATTTGATAGTTTTCTTTTTAGCACCAGCTACTGTGGTTTTAGCTATTCCACTATTTCAGCAGATAGACTTATTAAAGAAACATTTCATTCCTATTATAGGAGGAGGAATTGTAGGAGCAGTAGTGGCTATACTCTCTGTGATAATATTGGGGAAGTTATTGGGAATAGACCATCAACTATTAGTATCTTTTATGCCTAAATCTATAACCACTCCAATAGGAATAGAGCTTTCAAAAATGTTAGGAGGAATTCCTTCAATAACTGTTTTTGCAATAATTATAACAGGGATTACAGGAAATGTAACAGCTCCTTTTATATATTCTATTTTTAGAATAAAAAACCCTATTGCAAAAGGATTAGGACTTGGAATATCAAGTCACGCAGTAGGAACAAGTAGAGCTATTGAGATGGGAAAAGTAGAGGGAGCTATGAGTGCACTATCAATAGTAATAGCAGGGATACTTACAATTATCTTAGCTCCAATTTTAAATATGTTTTTATAAAAAATAGAGGATTATTTCAATTAAAATAATCCTCTATTTTATTAATTTTGATAAGTTCCATGAAAATAATCTAAAAGAGTATTTTGATTAGGTATAGTAAACCTTTTTCTTACGACTTTAATAAGTCCTAATTCAGAAAGAACTTTTACCTGTCTAGAAACAGTTTCTCTTTTAGCACCTAAAATTTCACTTAAATATGTAATAGATAAATCAAAGTTTATTTCAGTACCTAAATCAGTTTCTATTCCAAAATCGCGAGCTAATTTATATAACTTAAGAGCAATTTGTCTATCAACAGTTATAGAGTTAGAAGTATTTTTTATTTGATGTGACATAACTCTATTTTTATAAATCAATGACTCAATAACTCCCTTTGCAAGAAGATAACTTTTTTCTAATACCTTCACAAAATCTTCTCTATCTATTTCTAGAAGTTTTGTAGGAGCAAGGAATTCACAACTAAGTAGAGTTGTATTTTCATATATAATAACTTCATTTAATACATCTCCAGCTCCAAATAAAAATACTACTTTTTTTGTATTATCGGGATTAGGTTTATAAAGAGAAGCTACCCCTTCAATTACAAAATATATAGTATGAATTTTTTCTCTATCAGAATATAATAAATCTCCTTTTTTATATTCTTTTATTTTAGCTATATTAGCTAACTCATTTAAAGCCTCTTTATCAAGATTTTGAAATAACTTTATTTTAGCAAGTTCTTTTTTCAAAAAATTCACCTCCACAAATACGTTATTTATATTATATAAGAAATAATTGTATTTTACAACTAAAAAAATATATTTTGTTCTATAATAAAAAAACTGCCATCGTAAAATGATGGCGGTTCTTTTGTCATATATGATAATTTAAGTTTAGGTGGCTTATCTATTCATCTCAGATGTACTTCCGTTATCATGGTCAGCCATAATACTCTCTACTAGAGAGGCGTCAGCACAAGAGATATCTCCAACAATAGTATTTTTTAATACAGAGTTTGCATTACCATATTTCATAGCTTTTTCAGCTTCATTGAAGTGTAGTAATCCATAAAGTACCCCTGCTACATAAGCATCTCCACTTCCTATTCTATCTACAATCTCTATATTTTCATAAGCTCTTTCAGAATAGAAAGTATCAGCTTTTCTATCGTATACTAATGATGAGAAGTTATGAGATTTTGGAGAATTTACAACTCTTTGAGTAGAAGCTATGAAAGCCAAATCGTATTCTTTCGCAAAAGCTCTGATTATATCCTTTAAATCTCCAGTTTTTTCAAACATTTTTCTAAATGTTTCTTCAGAAGCAAATAAAATATCTACATCTGGAAGAATTTTTTCTATTTCAACTTTAGCTTCTGGCTCAGACCATAAATTTCTTCTGAAGTTTACATCAAAAGAAACTAATGCTCCTCCTTTTTTAAAGTTAGCTATTAAATCCTTTGTAAGTTGCATTGAAGTTTCACAAAGTCCTAAAGATATTCCACTTGTATGGAAAATTTTAGTCTTTCCAAATACTTCTGGATTAACATCATTTATAGTCATTCTTTGGAATGATGAGTTCAATCTATCATAAGTTACATTTGGTTTTCTAGGAGATGAACCATACTCATAGAAGTATATAGGCATACGCTTATATTTACTATCATCAAATATTAAGAAATCATCTGCTACTCCATTTAAAGTCATAGATTTTCTAGCAAATTTTCCTAATTCATTGTTTGGTAGAGTAGTTAACATAGCTGTTTTTTCTCCAAGAGTTGATACAGAACCAGCAACGTTGAACTCTGCTCCTCCCATTTGTTTTGTCAGTAAATTTCCTTGGATAAGCATCTCATTATTAAGTGGAGATAATCTCATTATCATCTCTCCACAACAGATTAATCCAAACTCTCTATCTGCATAATCAAATATTTTACTCATTGATTCTTCCTCCCAAATTATTTACTTCTGATTTCTAATAATTTTTTTCTGAAAGCTTGAGCAGTTGCTATTATCTCCTCATCAGTTCCAGAAGCTAATTTTCCTCCAGCACCAACAGCAATTACTCCATTTTTAAACCATTCTTCCATATTTTCTAAGCTTACTCCACCAGTAGGCATGATATTTGCTTGTGGCAATGGAGCTTTTACAGCTTTTACAAATGATGGTCCAAAAGCACTTCCAGGGAATAATTTTATGATGTCAGCTCCATATTGCATAGCTGTTGTCATCTCAGTAATAGTCATACATCCAGGCATGTATGGGATTTGGTAAAGATTACATAATTTAGCTGTTTCTTTATCAAAAGCAGGTGAAACTATAAATTCTGCTCCAGCTAAAATAGCTATTCTAGCAGTAGCTGCATCTAATACTGTTCCAGCTCCTATTATCATTTCATTATTTACATCTTGCTCTTTAAGAGCTTTTATTACCTCAGTTGCTCCAGGTACTGTGTAAGTAACTTCTATAGCTGGAATTCCACCTTTTGCACAAGCTTTAGATATTCTTACTCCTTCAGCAACGCTTTCTCCTCTTACAACTGCAACTATTCCTATATCAGCAAGTCTTTCTAAAATTTTTCCTTTTCTTAACATGTTATTTCCTCCTAAACTTAACTTGTTTTTACACTATAACTATATAATAAAAATAAGAGAAAATCAACAGAACTATTGTTTATAAAATTTCAAATATGAAATTTTAATAGTTGAGAAAATATAAAAAGTTTATGAAATATAAGGTAATTAGGATTTTAGAAAAAATGAATTTTTCATATATGAAATTATAAAGAGATAGATTGTTTTGAAAAGTTAAAAAATTTTTAGTATAATTTTATCAATAAATAAATTTATTTAAGGGGGAGTAAAATGTTAGAAGTTTTAACTACAAAACTTATGCCAATAATTCTATATTTTTTAATAGGGTACGTTTTAAAAGTCTTAAAAATTTTAAAGAAAGAGGAAGCTAGTATACTTATAAAGCTAGTATTTTATCTGATGACACCAGCTGTAATAATCTCTTCTATGAGTACAATGAAATTTACTGGGAGTTTAATCTATTACCCAATATCTGCTATATGTATTCATATATTTATGTATTTTTTTACTTTGTTTATTGCTAATAGATTAAATATCAATGAAAAAGAGAAGGTAATTTTTAGAGGTTCAACTCTAATTATGAATATGACATTTGTACTTCCCTTTTTTATAGTTTTCTTTGGAGAAAAAAATGTATATCTTCTATCTCTCTTTGATGCTGGAAATCTTTTAATGGTAACTACTGTTGTATATTCAATATTTATTACTAATAGCAATGGAGTTTTAGATAAATTAAAATCAGTTTTAAAATCTCCACTTATAATAGCTTTGATTATTGGTGGGATTTTAAATCTTAGTGGAAGTAGATTACCGAAAGGGATAGAGATAACAATTCAAAATATTGCTAGTATTACAGGAACTCTTATAATGATTGCTCTTGGAGCTTATTTTACACCTAAGTTTTCAAAATTAAAATTGAGTATTATTGTTATTCTTGTAAAAATGATAGGAGTTTTATTTATAGGATTTGTAATAGGAAAGATATTACCACTTGATGAGATGGAAAAAATGTTGATATTATTGGGAGCTATGTCTCCAGTTGGAAATAATGTCCTTAGTTATGCTATGGTAACAGATGGGGATATGGAGATGGCTACTAATGTAATTTCTCTATCTAATGTGGTAAGTTTTATAACTATATCCATTTTATTATTAATTTTGTAAGTAGGAAAATAAAAAAGCCAACTATTAAATTAAACTTAGATTAATAGTTGGTTTCTTAATTTATATTTTAATTTTATTTAGCTATAATAAATATTTAGAATCTCTTTACCATCAAAATAGAAATTATAGAAGAAATTTAAAATAAAAAAGGAAATTTTATCTATGGTATAAAATAAAATTTCCCTAAAATTTGATACTATAATTAAGAATTAAAACGCTTTAGAGATAGAAAGTTTATAGAACATTCTATGTTTATATTGGCTTCTAGATTTATTATAATTATCTGAAGTAGCTTGTTGCCAATATATTTCTCCACCTAAAGATAGAGTTGGATTAATTTTGTATTTAAAAGTAGAACCAATTCTGATTTCATTTCCATCTTTTTCAGCCTTATATGTTTTAGATGTTTCTTTTTCATCTGTTATATTATAAGATAAATCGTACCTCATAAAAGGATTAATGGAAAGTTTTTCAGTAGCATTCCAATTATATCCAACTCTTAATTGCCAACGAGTAAATTCATCCTTATGTTCTCTCTTTTTATATTCATTAAAAAGAGATGTCCAAATAGTATCGTTATTATCTAATTTATACTTAACCCCTAGTACTTCCATTTCTTGATACCAATCATCCCAATAAGTAGCAGAAGTACCATCATCTTTCAATCTTGTTCCTTGTTGAACTCTATTTATCATAGGACCAGTATGTCCACTTAGGTATAATTGAGTATTCTCAGAGATATTATATGTCCAGTTAGGATAAAATCTTAAGTTAAACATTTTTTTATCTTGAGCCTTATTACTTGCTTCATTTATGTCCATAACTTCATATCTGAATCCAACTTTTGGAGAAAAAGTAAAGTTTCCATTTTTATATTTATATCCACTTACAAAAAATTCATATCTATTTTTACGATTTTTAAATCTGTTATTATGTCCTTCATTTCTTGTTTTACCATATTGATGAAAATACATATATTTAAATTCTAGTTGGAGAGGAGAATTTTCAATAGGATTAAGATTTAATTTTGTATATGGAGCAATCATATCTGAATCATTATAAGTACTATCATATTGCTCATTTTCAAATCCAAATTCAATTGAGTTTGCTCCTATAGCTTGGAAGCTTAAAAGTCCTGATAATAGGATTAAACTAAGTTTTTTCAATTTCATAATTATTACCACCTTTATATTTTATTTATTTTTAAATTGTTTGTCTAACCATTCAAAAGCTTCAACTTGTTGTTCTTTTTCAAAAACATGTCCTTTGTTCCAAAATTTATACTGAAAATTCTCTTTAAAACCACTGGCTTTCCAAACTTTATTCATTTGTTCAAATGCTTCCATAACAGAAGGTTTTGGAAATAATGAATCTTGTTCTCCACTAAAAAAAAGCATAGGTTTTGGAGCTGCTAAGCTAGCAATATCTGGATAATCCATATATTTAACTAAATATGGATGTAACATTGCATAAGCTGATTGTCCTTTGAGTTGATTATTTCCTTCAGTCATGAGTCCTTTAAGTGTAGCCATCCAACAAACTGAAATACCAGCTTTTATATTCTCTGAAAGAGCAGCAACTTGCCAAGCTCTAAAAGCTCCCATAGAAAATCCAATAGCAGCGACTTTATTTTTATCAACTTGAGGTAAAGAAGTTAAAAATTCAGCAGATTTTATATCTTCTTGAGCAATAATACTAGCATAAGAGGTTCCAAGATTAAAAAGGTTAGAAGCTAAAGCTTGTTGAGCTTCATAACCATTTCCTTGACGTTCTCCCCAACCAAGAGTGTCAATAGCTAAAACTACATAACCCTTTTTAGTTAATTCATCTCCTGGAAAAACTCCACTAAAGTATTTTTTACTCCAATTTTGAGCTGAAATTAATTTTTTTTCATCACCCCAAGGCATTATCAACTTTTCTTTACCAATGTCAAATTTTGCTCCATGATCATGTAACATAAGAGCTGCTGGGAATGGACCAATTCCTTTTGGAGTTAAAAGAAGAGCAGAGATTTTTAAATTAGGAGTGATATTAAATAATATTTTTTGTCCAATATAGCTTCCTCTATCAACTTCACTAACAATCTCCATATTAAAATTAAATTTTTTTAGATTAGGAACAATAAACTCTTTAGTTTTTTCTAAACCTAATTGTTTCCAAGTATTAAAGTTTGAATTTTCCTTCCAACCGAGAGGGAAAGTAATATCATCTTTTAAATCATGATAAAAAATTGGTAGATTATCTTTAGTAACAGATAATTGAGTAGTAGAAAAAACATTGTAAGTACAAGATAGAAAACATAAAATAAGAAATAATTTTTTATTAAGAAACATATACCCCACCTTTTTCATTTTTTCTTCATCTTTTCATCATAAAATTGGTATAAAAAAGGAGTGGAAAGGTAAAGGTGCCACTCCTATAAGATTGTTAATTTAAAATAACTTTATAATGTCAAATTTTCTTCAGTCTCTAAATCAAAAATATGACATTTTTCCATATTGAAATAGAATTGTTCAGTTTGGTTAAAGTTAGCTTTTGTAGATTTTTCAACAGGAATTCTACAACTATATTGAGTATCTCCTAGAGAGAAATAGATAAACTCTTCATTTCCCATTTGCTCAACTATATTTATTTTACCACTAACTAGATGAGAGTCAGGATTAGTTAATCTATTACCAATATTTTCAGGTCTAATTCCAAACCAAATCTCTTGATTAATTTTATTTTTTACTTTTTCTGCTTTATCCTTAGGAAGTTCTAATAAATCTCCACTAGATAATTTAACAAATAAAGTATTGTTCTTTTCAATAATAGAAGCTTTAACAAGATTCATAGCTGGAGAACCTATAAATCCTGCAACAAATTTATTTGCTGGTTTATGATATAAATTTAATGGAGTATCCACTTGCATTATTTTTCCAAAATTTAATACACAGATTCTATCTCCCATTGTCATTGCTTCTACTTGGTCATGTGTTACATATATCATAGTAGCATTTTGTCCCTCTGCTTTTAATTGCTTATGTAGTTGAGTTATTTTTACCCTCATTGATACTCTTAATTTTGCATCTAGGTTAGATAGAGGTTCATCAAATAGGAATACATCTGGTTTTCTTACAATAGCTCTTCCTACTGCTACCCTTTGTCTTTGTCCTCCAGACATCTCCTTTGGTTTTCTATCTAGTAATTGAGTTATCTCTAATTTTTCTGCAGCTTCTCTAACTCTTTTATCAATCTCATCTTTTGGTACCTTTGCCATCTTAAGTCCAAAAGCCATGTTATCATAAACTGTCATATGTGGGTATAGTGCATAGTTTTGGAAAACCATTGCTATTCCTCTGTCTTTAGGAGGTAAGTCATTAACAAGCTTATCACCTATATAAACTTCTCCTCCAGTAATATCTTCTAATCCAGCTATCATTCTAAGAGTAGTCGACTTTGCACAACCAGATGGCCCTACAAAAACCATAAACTCTCCATCTTTAATATGTAGGTCAATTCCATGAACTGCCTTAAATCCATTTGGATATTGTTTTTCTACTTTTTTTAATATAACTTCTGCCATATTAATGCTTCCTCCTTGTGACTTACTACATTTAAATTTATATATATTTTTTTATAGAATTGATACACTCTTTTGCTATTTCAACAGTAGAATTTTCCAAAAGAATATCAATATCTATTGTATATTTTTTTAATTCGTTTATAAAAAACTCTAATTCAAAATTCCCCTTTCCTATTGGTACAACTTTTATTTCATCATTTTCAATAATGAAGTCCTTTAGGTGTATTCTAACAATTTTATGTCCAAATAATTCAAAGGATTTTTTAATAATCTCTTTTTGATTAATATAATTGTTAATTGTTAGAAAATTAACAGGGTCAAATATTACTTTTAATCTATCTGAATCTAAAATATCTAAAGCTTTTTTCATTTTTTCTGGAGTGGCAATTATATGCTTAGCCACTCCTTCAATTGCTAAATCAGTATCATATAGTTCAGCATAAGATATAAGTTTTTTCATAGAATCTAAGAAAAGATTAAAAGCTTCCTCAGTATCATTTAATGGAGTATATATATACTCTGAATTGTAACATCCAGTTTCTGTTCCCACTAAACTAGTTTTAAATTTTTTAGAGAATTTCAAATGAGCTTTAAATTTTTCTAAATCTTTCAATCTAGAATTTTCATCAGTATTAGTAAGATTAATATAACAACCAAGAACAGAAAGTCTTATATTTTCTTTTTCGAGTACTTGATTAAGTTCTTGGAAAAGTTTATCATCTAATAAAGTTTTACCAAATTGAAAATCAGTAAAAGATTTAGCAAGAGCTAATTGTAAACATTCTCCATCTAAACTTTTTATAAGTTTAATAAGAGATGAGAAATCAGAAATAGTATATTTTCCCATATCATGTCCTCTAATTCCAAATCTTATCATTTTACATCCTCATTTATAGTTTTATTGTATATAACATTTCTGTCATATACACTATCTCCTTCAATATGTTCTCCATGGATATAACCACCATGACTTATATATTGAGGAATATTTTTTTCCTTACCTTTTAATATAGCATCAAGTGAAACTAGAGAAAAAGCTTCAATTGAATCAATTTTAGCATTTAATAAGTTTGGTTCAGCAACGAAATAACCATTTTTGAATTTTGTAGTTACTAAATTATTACCAACTATTCTAGCTAATTCTATATATTTATCATTGTTAGTTGCCTTGTATAAATCTATCATCAAGAAGATAGAGTAAGGAGAAGAGTTAGTTGTATTCATATTTAAAGAAATATCTTTTCCATCAAAGGTACCAATATCTCCTAAATTAAAGTTTTTATTTAAAATAGTTCTAGCCGTATCCCATAAATTTTTATCCTTAGTAACAGCATACCATCTAATTAATGGGATAGCATATTCTTCACTTTTAATAGGCTCACTTTTTAGCACTGTTCCTTTTTTCCCATAGTATCCATCTCTAATTAAAGTATAATTACTTAAATCAGTTCCATCATTCCAAACAGGTTTTAAGTTACCATTTTCTGTATCAAGGGCAATCTTGTAATAATTTTTAAGATTAGCAATAGCAGAAGTTAGGATATCTTTATCTTTAGTTTTTGTATAGATATCATGTAAAACAAGAGAGTTATCTACAACAATGGTTCTAGGATTTCCCTTAAAAAGAGCATTAGCTTCCTTTGCAATATCACCAAATTCAGCTCCAAATTGTCTAAATGCTCTATCACCATATTTTGAATTGGTATCCTTATCACTTTTAGGTGGCCATTCTCTTTTTTTAGGAGATGTAAATTGGTATACAGGAGCACCAGTTTCAGGATTTCTAGCTAGCTGATATTGAGTAAATACAGTTTTTCCCCAATCTTTCATCTCTTTATTTGGAGATAATGAATTTAAAACATAAGCTGAATAAATTAAATCTGAACCAGCATTGATGAAAGTAAGTCCTTTGGTTTCAGGTAATGCTGGAAGTTTATTAGGGTCAACAATATCTTTAGGGTGATGTTCCTTAAAAACATTTGGGTTAAACTTTTTATCATAGTTACCATGTCTTCCCATATCAAGAGTATCCCAATCTTCAACATGTGCATTCCAAAAGGCTATAACATAATTTTTAGTAACTTCTGGATTAATTTCATATAAAAATTCATAGTAAGGAAAAAGATTTTTTAACTCATGTACTTGATTTTTATTTTGTGGACCAACAGTAGTTAAAGTATCTAAATTTAAAAATCTATGTCCTCCCCAATAAAATAATTTATTTTCACTAACAAAGTTATCCATAAAATATTTGGAAGTATCAACAGCAGTATTAATATATTTTGTATCTCCAGTAACTTCACTAAGAGAAACAAGAGTTCTAAGAAAATTTTGTTGGTTAGCAAAATTTGAAATTTTAACCTTTTCACCATTTGGAAAAATCCATTCAACAGGCTCTTTTGTTAAAATATTGATTCCATCTGCTAAAAGAGGTGTTGGATTACTTTTACTTTTTCCATCTTTTAGAACATTAGTATAAAACTCTTTAACTGCATTTAATCTTTTTTCATCTTCATTATCGTATTTAGGAATAGCAAAACCTAAATTATATAAAGCTAAAAAAATTAATATTTTTGATAATTTTTTTAATTTGAAGTTCATATGTAGTCTCCTTATTTGTTAGCTTCTAAAAAATTATTAGTAGTTTCTATAATTTTTTTAGCAAACTCTTCAGATGAAATTTGGTTATATCCTAAATTGTCAACTAAATCTTTTAATTCAGTATGTAGTTGTTTATGTTCGAATAAAGGATGAATTCCTTTTCCTGCAAAAGAAATAACTTTATTGTTAGCCTCTAACATAAATGGGTCTAGTAAATTAGCTTTTTCAAGAGTGGCTACAGCTTTTTTATTAGCTGGAATTCCTCTAGAAACATCTAATATTTTCACTGCTTCCTCATCTGAAACTAAGAAATTAAGAAGTTGAGCAGTTTCTTTAGGATATTTTGTATTTTTGTTTATAGCTAGAGCCATAGAAACTTTTGTAAATCCAGAATTATAAGGACCTAAATCAGTTGGATAATCTCCAACTACTAATTCCTCACCATCTTGTAAAGAATCTCTCCACTTTAATGAAGCACTATCCCACTCATAAGTTCCACCAAATTTTCCAATAATCCAACTAGGATGTTGATCTAGTTGTACATTTCCTGCAGCAGCTCTATCAGCTAAAGATGGAATAGTTTTAGTGTTAACCAAATCCAAATAGAAATCAGCTGCATCTTTAATTTGAGCTTCAGTATATGCTACTTTATTGTCAACAATAAAAGGTTTTCCAGTTTCTTGCTCTAATTTATAAAGCATAAGTAAAAGGGCACCATAGTAATCAGCTTCAAATGGGAAATAATCAGCTCCTAACTTTTCTTTCATAACTTTCCCTGCTTCTTTTATCTCCTCGAAGCTTGAAGGAACTTTTAAACCTGCTTTATCATAAGTAGTTTTATTATATAGGAATACTCTACCAGCAACTCCATAAGGAATAGCATTTAATTTTCCATCAACAATACATTGGTCTAAAAGTATTTGTTCATATTGAGATAAATCAATATCTGATGATAGAGAATTTAAATCATAGAGTCCGTTTCCATCCTTTGAAAATATGTTTATCCAGTTCCAGTTAATTTGCATTAGGTCAGCAGCCATTCCTCCTGCCATTTGAGTAGTAATTTTTTCTTGCCAACCTTGCCATCCACCATACTCAGCTTTAACAGTTATATTTGGATATTTTTGTTCGAATAGTTTTAGAGCCTCAACAGTTTTTTTATGTCTATCTTCACCACCCCACCAAGAAACTCTTAAAACTATTTTGTCATCAGAACTAGTAGTAGCTTTTTCCTCTGTTTTTCCACAAGCTCCAAATAAAGCAATAGTTGAAAGTGATAAAATAAATAATTTTTTTAAATTCATATTAAGTCCCTCCTTATTTTATATATTTTATAGATTAGTTGTATTCTTCTAAGAAGTTATTTGTAATTTCTATTATATCTTTAGCAGTTTCTTCGACAGATTTTTGTCCATATCCTAAATTTTCAATAACAGTTCTTAAATCTGTATTAAGTTTTTTATGTTCAAATAGAGGATGAATACCTTTTCCAGAAAAACTGATAACAGCATTATTAGCATCAAAACCTAAACCAGTTAATTGATTATTTTCTTTTAAAACATTTATAGCAGTAGCATTAGAAGGAACTCCTCTTGAAGTACCAAGGATTTTTATTGCTTCAGGGTCTGAAGTTAAGAAATGGACAAGTGTAGCTGCTTCTTCAGGATGTTTAGTATTCTTTTTGATAGCATATCCCATTGAAACTTTATTAAAAGCAGAAGGATAAGTACCAAAATCTTTTGGATATGGAGCTACTACTAACTCTTGTCCAGCTTCTAAAGCATCTTGCCATTTTTGAGCAGAACTATCCCATTCATAAGTTCCAGCATATTTTCCTTGAATCCAACTAGGATGTTGATCAAGTGGAATAAATCCAGCAGCAGCTCTTACTTTTAAAGAAGGCATAACATTTTCTTTTACTAAATTATCATAAAATCTTACTGCTTCAGTAACTTCTGCTTCAGTATAGGCAACTTTATTATCAATGATAAAAGGTTTTCCAGTTTCTTGTTCTAATTTATAAATCATTAGCAATAAAGCACCATAGGCATCTGTATCAAAGGCATAATAATCATTACCTAATTTTTCTCTAATTATTTTGCTAGAAGAAATCATCTCTTCAAAAGAACTAGGAACAGGAAGTCCAGCTTTCTCATATGTAGTTTTATTGATATAGAAAACTTTACCAGTTACACCAATAGGAACAGCATTTAATTTTCCATTAGCTACACATTGGTTTAACATCTCTTGAGGATAATTCTTCTCTAGTTCTAAGATATGAGAAACTTTATTTAAATCATAAAATCCACTACCATCTCTAGAGAAAAGGTCAATCCAATTCCAGTTAATTTGCATTACATCTGGAGATGTGTTTCCTACTATCTGTGTAGTAACTTTTTCTTGCCAACCTTGCCATCCACCATATTCAGGTTTTACTTTAATGTTAGGATACTTTTCTTCAAATAACTTTAAAGCTTCTAAAGTTTTTTGGTGTCTATCATCACCACCCCACCAAGACATTTTTAAATTTACAACTTTTTCCTTTGCTTCAGCTATTGAAGGATAAACCATACTTAAGCAAAGAGTACTCATTAATAAAATCTTTTTGAAATTCATAAAAACCTCCATGATAATTATTTTATATAACTTGATATCCTAGGATACAAGTTGTTTTTCACTAATATATTACACCAAAAAAATATAGTTGTCAAATAAAATGTATTAATATTTTACAAAAATGTTTAAAAATATTGAAAAAATATGATTTAAGAAAAATAAAAAATTATTTAACTTGAAAAAATAAGAGTTTTGTGCTAGTATCGATAATTGTAAAAATTATTGTAAGTATAGGGGGATATTCTATGAATGATAAAGTGAAAACAAGTAGAAAAAAGTTATATTTAAGTATGATTAAGTTGGCAATCCCATTAATAATTTCTAACTTCTTACAAAATCTATATAATTTAGCAGATACTTATTATATGGGAAAATTAGGTGGGATAGAATTGGCAACTGCGTCATTTACAAGTCCAATAACTCAAATGATAATAGGGGCAGGAACAGGATTCTCATTGGGAGGAGGAGTAATACTAAGTCAAACTTTTGGAAGTAAGAATATAAAAAAATTGGTAGAGGTAAACACTCAGTTGATAGTAGTAAATATGGTTATTGCCATAATAATAACTGTACTTTCTTTTGGTTTTTGTGAAAAAATATTAGTTTTTTCTGGAGCAACAGGAGTGTTGTTAGAAAAAAGTAGTTTATATATCAAGTTTATATTTTTAACAATACCAATGACTTTTATTGTAACAGCTTATACTGTAATAAAAAATTCTAAAGGTAAGACAAGTGCTCCTCTGCATTTAATAACAGTATCAGTAATTTTAAATATAATTTTAAACTCATTTTTTATTTACAAAATGAATTTAGGTTTAAAAGGGATTGGAATAGCAACTGTTATAGCAAATCTATTACTATGTATCTATTGTTTAATTGATTTAAGTATAAAAAGGGAGATAGCTAGGGAATATTTAAAATTTAATAAAGATATTTTTAAAAAAATTCTAAGATTAGGTTTTCCAAGTTCATTAACAACAACAACTAACTCTTTAAGTTTTATTTTAATTAATATTTTTGTTGTGAAATATGGAAATGATGTATTAGCAGCTTATGGAGTAGGAAATAGAATAAATAATATTATATATGTGTTAGTTAATGGAATAGGAAGTTCAGTAGCTATTCTTGTAGGACATAGTATAGGAGCTGGAAAAATAAAGGAGATAAGAGAAATATTGCTTGCTGGTATAAAAATAGGTCTTATAGTAGGAATTGTATCAGTGATTTTTCTTTATTGGAATTTAGATATAGCAGTTGGTATTTTAACAAGTGATGAAATGATAAAATACCATTCAATAAACTATTTGAAAATTATGTTAATAAGTGTAATTCCGTGGGTTATATTTCAAGTTTTAGCTGGAGTTTTTCAAGGAACAGGGCATACTACTTTCAATATGTATTGTCATGTAGGAAGAATTTGGATTTTTAGGGTTCCTTTTATATATTTTTTAGAGAGAATTTTGGAGTTGAAAGAGTATTCTATTTGGTATTCTATGCTCCTTAGTAATTTATGTGCATTATTATTTTCAATTTTTTTGTATAGAAAGATAGATTGGAAAAGAAGAGAGGATTAGAAGAGAAAGGGGAAAAATTAATTCCCCTTAAATTTTTTAAATTTTAAAATAATCTGGATGTTTTTCAATTAGGTAATCAATTTTATTTTTAAAATTTGAAAGATGCAAGTCAATCATTTCATCAACCTTATCAATTTCCTTATTTTTTATGATATCAATAATAGTTTTATGTTGTTCTAGTGTAGGGATAAGATTTGTTTTTTCAATAGCATCCAAAAATCTAACTCTATCATAATGAGTACTCAATGATTGGATAGACTCCCAAACTTTTTCCTTTTGAACCTCTTTGTATATTATTTTATGAAACTCATTATCTAAGAAAAATAACTCCGAATGATCCTCTTCAATTTGAGAAATTATATTTTGAAATTTTAAATTTTTTTCTAATTCTTTTATAGCTGCTTCAGAAAAATTTTTAGTAGCTAGTTTTAAAACTTCCTTTTCTAAAATTTTTCTCATAAAGTATGCTTCCTCAACAATTTTTAAATCTATCAAAGAAACAAAGGAACCTTTTTGAGGATAAACATCCATAAGACGCTCCTCAGATAATCTAACAATAGATTCACGAATAGGAGTTCTACTAACTTTTAAAAATTCACGAATATCAGCTTCACTAATACCAGTTCCAGGTTTTATATTTAAAGTCATGATATTCATTTTAAGAACCCGATAGATATAATGTTTTGTATTTTCACCAAATTGACGATTTATTTTTATCAATTCCATTTTAATCACCTCATAAAAATAATTATAGCAAACTTTTTTAAATAAGTAAAATCTAAAAATAAAATACATGAATTCCTATAAAAATACAAAAAAAACTAAAAATAAATAAAAAATACTTGACTTATTCAAAAAAATAGACTAGGATACTAGTGTAATAAGCTGAAAAATATCAGGAGGGTTTTTATGAGTTTTTTAAAAGAAAAATGTGAAAAGTATGTGGCAGAATATTTGAATAACTATGAGCCATATAAAGGAAAATGGTGCTATGAAGATGGATGTTTACTTCAAGGAGCAATGTTGTTATACAAAGCAACTAATGAGGAAAGATATTTAAAATTTATTCTAGCTTATTTAAATGAATTTATAGGAGAGAATGGAGAAATAAAAGGTTATTCAAAAGAGGAATATAATATTGATAATATAAATGCTGGAAAGGTTTTGTTTGATATTTATAAAATTACCAAAGAAGAAAAATATAAAAAAGCAATAGAAATATTGTATAATCAAATCTTAACACATCCAAGAGTAGAGCAAGGAAATTTTTGGCATAAAAAAAGATATGAAAATCAAGTTTGGCTTGATGGAATGTATATGGTAGAACCATTTTATATGAGATATGAAACAGAATTTAATGGTAAGAAAAATTATTATGATATCTACAAGCACTTTACAAATGTGAGAGAAAATATGTTTAATGAGGATAAACAACTTCATTACCATGGATGGGATACAGCTAAAAAACTTGAATGGGCAGATAAGCAAACAGGACTTTCAAAAAACTTTTGGTTAAGAGCAATAGGTTGGCATTTGATGGCAATGGTAGATACTCTTGAATATATGTCAGAAGAGATATTTGATGAATATAGAGGATTACAAATTTTATTTAAAGAAGCTATTAATGGAGTTGTAAAATACCAAGATGAGCAAAGTAAAATGTGGTATCAAGTTGTAGATAAAATGGAAGAGAAAGGAAACTATTTAGAAACTTCAGGAACTTTAATGATAGTTTATGCAATGATGAAAGGTGCAAGATTAGGATATTTAAATGAAAAATATTCTACAATAGGTTATGAAGCTTTTAAAGGAGTTTGTGAAAAATATTTACATGAAGATGAGGAAGAAGGAAAATTAGCATTAGGTGGAATTTGTTTAGTTGCAGGACTAGGAAATTTCAATGGACAGGTTAGAGATGGAAGTTATGAATATTATTTATCAGAACCAGTTGTTAATGATGATGTAAAAGGTTCTGGAATATTCTTAATGGCTTATAGTGAAGTAAAGTTTTTAGAAAAAGAGAAGGAGGAAAATTGTAATGAAAAATAGAAAAATTACTGGTTATTTATTTATAGCACCATGGATAATTGGATTTTTAGTATTTACAGCATATCCATTTATATCATCACTATGGTTGAGTTTTACAAATTATAATTTATTAAGTGCACCTAAGTTTGTAGGAATAGATAACTATATAAAGTTATTTAATGATCCATTGTTTATAAAAACTTTAATGAATACATTGAAGTATGTTTTTATAACAGTGCCAGTTAAGTTAGCATTTGCTCTATTTATAGCTAATATTTTAAATTATAAGTTAAAAGGAATAAATTTCTTTAGAACAGCTTACTATATTCCTTCTATCTTAGGGGGAAGTGTTGCAATAGCTGTGTTATGGAGATTTTTATTTTCTGACCAAGGATTGATTAACATTATAATAGGTTATTTAGGAATAGAACCAATATCTTGGTTAGGAGATCCTAAATATGCTCTATTTACAGTAAGTTTATTAAGAGCGTGGCAATTTGGTTCAGCAATGGTTATATTCTTAGCAGCTTTAAAAAATATTCCAGAAGATTTATATGAGTCAGCAAGAATTGAAGGTGCATCTAAGACAATGCAATTTTTACATATAACAATTCCAATGATTTCACCAGTAATATTTTTTAACTTTATTATGCAGTTAATTCAAGCTTTCCAAGAGTTCAATGGGCCATATATTATCACTGGTGGAGGACCATTAAATTCTACAAAATTATTACCTTTACTTATTTATGATAATGCGTTTAACTATTATCAAATGGGGTATGCATCAGCAATTTCATGGGTACTATTTGTAATAATTATGGTATTTACTGTATTTTCTTTTAGAAGTCAAAAATATTGGGTACACTATTCAGATAACGGAGAGGAGTAAAAAGATGGCAAATACAAAAGTTGAATTTTTAGATGAAAAAGCTATTGAAGAGTTAAAAAGAAAGAATTTAGAGAGAAATAGAAAGAGAAAAATTATAAATGGAATAAAAGCTGGAATAAGATATGGAATCTTAGTTATAGTAGGAGTAGCTATGTTATATCCATTAATTTGGTTATTGGGAGCTTCATTTAAAACAAATGCAGATATATTTACAAGTATAGGATTTATTCCAAAAGGATTTAAATTTGATTTTACTGGATATGTAAATGGATGGAAAACATCAACTGAATATACTTTTGCAACTTATTTTATGAATACTTTTAAAATAGTAGTTCCTAAGGTTATTTTAACAATAATCTCTGCTGTATTAACAGCATATGGATTTTCAAGATTTAAATTTCCTGGGAAAAAAGTTTTGTTTAGTATTTTAATTTCAACATTACTATTACCAAATGTAGTGCTTAGAATACCACAATTTTTAATGTATAAAAACTTTGGTTGGTTAGATTCATACCTACCTCTATTTGTACCAGCAGCATTTGCAACAGATACTTTCTTTGTATTCATGCTAATACAATTTATAAGAGGATTACCAAAAGAAATAGAAGAAGCAGCGTGTGTAGATGGATGTAATTCATTGCAAACATTGATTTATATAATGGTTCCAATGTTAAAACCAGCGATAATTTCAGTTGCACTTTTCCAATTTATGTGGACAATGAATGATTTTATGGGACCATTGATTTATCTGTCAAGTGTTGAAAAATATCCAGTTGCATTAGCATTAAAAATGTCTATGGACGTAAGTAGTAATGTTAACTGGAATCAAATATTAGCAATGTCAATTATTGGATTAACACCATCATTAATTATATTCTTTGGAGCACAAAAACACTTTGTGGATGGTATTTCAGCTGGTGGAGTAAAAGGATAGAAAAAATAATTAAGGAGAAAAATTATGGAAATTAATATTTTGTTAGTTACTTCAAGAAGTGTATCTTTCCAATTGGAGACTCATGAAAATTTTTTCTTAGATGAAAAAGTTATTTTAAAATATAATGCTAAAAAGATTGAATTAACAAAAGTTGTAAATACAATCTATGATTTAGAACCAGACACAGAATATTTTTTGATATTTGAAAAGAATGAGGAAAAAATATCAGAGATAAAAGTTAAGACTGAAATTGAGAGTTTTACATTGAATGTAAAAAGGTTTGGAGCAAAAGGAGATGGAGTATCAAATGATACTCTAGCTCTTCAGACTGCAATAATGTCTTGTCCAGAAAATGGAAGAGTATATATACCAAAGGGAAAATATTTGATAACTTCACTATTTTTAAAAGATAATCTAACAATAGAGTTAGGAGAAGGAGCTGAACTTTTAGGAGATACTAAAAGAGAAAATTTTGGAATTTTACCAGGATTAATAGATAATGATAAAAATGAGGAGTATTATTTAGGTAGTTGGGAAGGAAATCCCTTGGATAGTTTTACATCTCTAATAACAGGTATCAATGTAAAAAATGTAAGAATCATAGGTAGAGGGTGTTTAAATGGACAAGCTAGTAAAGAGAATTGGTGGAAAAATCCTAAAGTAAAGAATATAGCTTGGAGACCAAGAAGTATATTCTTAAATAGTTGTGAAAATGTAGTAATAGAGGGAATAAAAATTATGAATTCTCCTTCATGGACTATACATCCATTTTTAACAAATAATTTAAGATTTATTAATCTAAAAATAGAAAATCCAGCAGATTCTCCTAATACTGATGGAATAGACCCAGAATCATGTGAAAATGTGGAGTATATAGGAATAGACTTCTCAGTTGGAGATGACTGTATAGCTATAAAATCTGGTAAATTATACTTAGGAAAAGTGTTAAATAAGCCTTCAAAGAATTTTATAATAAAAAATTGTTCAATGAAGTATGGACATGGAGGAGTAGTTATTGGAAGTGAAATGTCTGGAGGAGTAGAAAATATAAATATAGAAAAATGTGATTTTTATAAAACGGATAAAGGAATAAGAATAAAGACTAGACGTGGAAGAGGAGAAAATGGAGTAATAGATGGAATCTATGTAAAAAATATAAGTATGAAAGAAGTTAAAGTTCCATTTGTATTTAATAGTTTTTATTTTTGTGATCCAGATGGAAAAACTGAGTATGTGTATACCAAAGAAAAACTTCCAGTGGATGAAAGAACTCCAAGTATAAAAAATATAAGTTTTGAAAATATTAAAGCTGAAGACACATTAGTATGTGCTGGATTTTTATATGGATTACCAGAAAAACCTATTGAAAATGTAAAATTTAAAAATGTAGAAGTTGATTTTAAAGATGGTGAAGTAACACCAGAATATCCAGCTATGATGTCATTTATAGATGAAGAAGCTAAAACGGGATTTTTTATTGAAAATGTAGAAAATATAAGTTTTGATAATTTAATAGTAAAGAATAATATTGGTGAAAAAATAAGAATGAAAGGAAGAAAATAAAATGAGATTAGATGTAAGATATGCAAATCATCCAGAGGATTCAAAACACTATACAACAGAAGAGTTAAGAAAGCATTACTTAATAGAAAAGGTATTTATAGAAGATGAGGTAAACTTAGTTTATTCTCATGTAGATAGAGTAATAGCTGGAGGAATAACTCCAGTAAAAGAGAGTTTAAAATTAGAAGGGTGCAAAGAACTTGGTTCAGAATATTTCTTAGAGAGAAGAGAGCTAGGAGTAATAAATATTGGTGGAAATGGTAAGATTACTATTGATGGAAAAGTTTATGAAGTAAAATCAAGAGAGGGATTATATGTAGGAATGGGATCAAAAGAGTTGATCTTTACTTCTGATGATGAAAAAAATCCAGCTAAGTTCTATATAAATTCATCTCCAGCACATAAAACTTATCCAACAGTAATGATAGATTTAGAAAAAGCTAATAAGGTACACTTAGGAGATTTAGAAAACTCAAATAAGAGAACGATATATCAATATGTACATCCAGCAGTATGCCAATCATGTCAATTAGTGATGGGAATGACAATGTTAGAACCAAATAATATGTGGAATACAATGCCTTGTCATACACATGAGAGAAGAATGGAAGTTTATCTATATTTTGATATGACAGAGGATAGCAAAGTATTTCATCTGATGGGAGAGCCAAATGAAACAAGACACATAGTGATGGGAAATGAGCAAGCAGTGATATCTCCATCATGGTCTATTCATTCTGGAGTGGGAACTAGAAACTATACATTTATCTGGGGAATGGCTGGAGAAAATCAAACATTTACAGATATGGACCATGTGGCAATGAATGATTTAAGATAAGAGATTAAAAATAGAGAGAGTTGAAGGAGGAAAAATGTTAAATAATTTTAGTATGGATTTCTTTTCTTTAAAAGGGAAAGTGGCAATAGTAACAGGAGGAAATACAGGATTAGGACAAGCTTATGTTGTAGCACTAGCAAAAGCAGGAGCAGATCTATTTGTAGTAACTTATGATAGAGCTTGGGATGAAACAAGAGCTATGGTAGAAGCTGAAGGAAGAAAGATAGAGTTTTTCCAAGCAGACTTAACAGACAGAGCTCAAATAGATAAAGTAATAGAAGCTTGTGTAGAGAAATTTGGAAAGATAGATATATTAGTAAATAACGCAGGAACAATAAGAAGAGCACCATTATTAGAGTACAAAGATGAAGATTGGAAAGCGGTAATGGATATCAACTTAAATTCAGTATACTTCTTAAGTCAAGCGGCAGCCAAAGTAATGGTAGGACAAGGTTCAGGAAAGATAATCAACATAGCATCAATGTTATCATTCCAAGGGGGAAAATTTGTACCACCATATACAGCAAGTAAGCATGGAGTAGCAGGAATAACAAAAGCCTTTGCAAATGAGTTAGCAGCACACAATATTCAAATCAATGCGATAGCACCTGGATATATCAAGACAGCAAATACAGCACCGATAAGAGCAGATGAGAAGAGAAATGCTGAGATACTAAGTAGAATACCAGCAAATAGATGGGCAGATCCATTTGATTTAATGGGAGCAGTAGTATTTTTAGCAAGTAAAGCATCAGACTATGTAAACGGACACATCTTAGCAGTAGATGGAGGATGGTTAGTAAGATAATTTGTTTAGAGGTGGGATTATGTATAAAAAAGTTATATTGGGATTATTTTTTATTGTAAATTTTATAATGTGGGGTAGAGAAAATATGTTTCAATTAGATGATACAATGTCAATTCAAAAAATAATTAATTCGATAGATTCAAAGGAAAGAACAGTAATTTATTTGAAAAATGGAATATATAAAGAGAAGTTGTATATCAACAAACCCAATATAAAACTTTTAGGAGAAAGTAAAAATGGTGTAATAATTGAGTGGGATGATGCATCAGATACAATAAAAAGAGATGGGTCTCAAGAAACTTATGGAACAGCAGGAAGTGCTAGTGTAACTATTTTTCCAGAAGCGGTAGGATTTCAAGCAGAAAATATAACATTTTTAAATAGTTTTGACTATAATAGAAGTAATTTCAAGAATAAACAAGCGGTAGCATTAAAAAATGATGCAGATATGTCTGAATTTAGAAATTGTAATTTTTTAGGGAATCAAGATACATTGTATGCTAATACAGGTAGGCAGTATTATTTTGAGTGTTATATAGAAGGGCATGTTGATTTTATATTTGGAGCAGCACAAGCTTATTTTGAAAAGTGTGAAATATTCTCAAAAGATAAAAAAGATGAGAAAGTTAATGGTTATGTAACTGCTGCTTCAACTAAGGAAACAGAAGAGTTAGGATTTATTTTTAATGCTTGTAATTTTGTAAGTGATGCTAAAGCAAATACTGTATATTTAGGAAGACCTTGGCATCCAGGAAAAAGACCAGGACATAATCCTAGTGTAATAATAATGAATTCAGATTTAGGAAAACATATTAATAATGAAGGATGGACAGTTATGTCTGGCTTTTTACCAGAAGATGCAAGATTTTATGAGTATTCTAATACTGGGATAGGAGCTAAAGAAAATATAAAAAGAAGAGTTTTATCAAAAGAGGAAGCTCAAAAAATAACTAAAGAAAAATTATTTAAAGATTGGAAGGTTTAAAGGAGAAAAGTTATGAGAAAAAAACTTTTATTTCTTAACTTAATTATCAGTATGCTAGTACAAGCTAAATTACATACAGGAGATACTTTTCAAATATGGGAAGGTGTGGCTCCAGGAAGTGAAAAAGTTGAAATCAAAGAAGAAATTTTAGAGAGAAGTAAGGATCCTAAAATAAAAGATAGAGCGGCTATAAATATAAAAATTCCTACAATTACAGCATATGTTCCTAAAAATCCAAATGGAGTTGGTATTTTAGTAATTCCAGGTGGAGGATATGAAAGAGTTGTGCTAGATAAAGAAGCAGAAGAGCTATCTCCTTGGCTGAATGGAGAGGGAGTAACATATTTTGTATTAAGGTATAGACTTCCTAAAAATGATCATGAGAATAAAGAGGTAGTTCCACTTCAGGATGCTCAAAGAGCTATGAGAGTAATAAGAAATTATAGTGAAGAGTGGGGGCTAAATCAAGAAAAAATAGGAGTTATGGGATTTTCAGCAGGAGGACATGTAGCTAGTTCATTAGCTAATAAGTATGATGAAAAAGTTTATAAAAATACAGACAAGATAGATGAGATAAGTGCTAGACCTGATTTTCAAATTTTAGGTTATCCTGTTATAACTATGACAGAGCCTTATGCACATAAGGGTTCAAGAAAATATCTTCTAGGGAAAAATCCAAGTATAGAGTTGGTAGAAAAATTTTCAGTGGAGAAGAATGTTCATGAAAAGACACCTATAGCTTTTATTATGCATGCGACAGATGATAAATCAGTTCCAGTAGAAAATTCTTTAAAATATTATCAAAGTTTGAGAGAGAAAAAAGTACCAGTAGAACTTCACTTATATCAAGATGGTGGGCATGGATACTCTATTAGAGGAACGACTGGAAAATCAGTAGCTAATTGGACTGATGTAGTGATGAATTGGTTAAAAGCTAATAAAATAATAGAAAGATAAATAAGAGATTAAGTGAGGGGAAATAAAATGTTAAGTAGAAAAGAGTTAAATTTACCAAAATACCCAGAAAAAATAATTCAATTTGGAGAGGGAAATTTTTTAAGAAGTTTTGTAGATTGGCAATTAGATATTATAAATAAAAATACAGATTTAAATGCTGGTATAGCAGTGGTGAGACCGATAGATTATGATACAGTACCATTACTAAATATTCAAGATGGACTATATACTTCAATAATTAGAGGTATCAATGAAAAGGGAGAGGTAGTAAAAGATTATAGAATTATCTCTTCAATAAATAGGGAGATTCCAGTGTATAAAGAGTTTGATGAATATTTAAAATTAGCTCATAATCCAGAGATGAGATTTATAATTTCAAATACAACAGAAGCTGGAATAGTTTATAGTGATGAGGATAAATATGATGATAGACCACAAAATACATTCCCAGCTAAATTAACAAGACTTTTACATGAAAGATTTAAAGTTTTTAATGGAGAGGTAAATAAAGGATTTATCTTAATGCCTTGTGAACTTATAGATTATAATGGAGAAGAATTAAAGAAAATTGTTTTAAAATATGCTGATCTATGGAATCTAGAGGAAGAGTTCAAAAATTGGTTGGTAACTGGAAATATCTGGTGTTCTACATTGGTAGATAGAATAGTAACAGGATATCCAAGAGCAGAAAAAGATGAGTTAGTAAAAGAATTAGGATATGAAGATAAATTTATGACAACAGGAGAGTATTTTTACCTATTTGTTATTCAAGGACCAAAGGATATTTTAACAAAAGAGTTAAGATTGGATAAAGTAAATCTAAATATCTTAATTGTAAATGATTTAAAACCATATAAGATGAGAAAAGTTGGAATTTTAAATGGAGCTCATACAGCTATGGTTCCAGTAGCTTATCTTTATGGAATAGATACAGTAAGAGAAGCGATGGAAAATAGTGATGTAAGAACATTTATAGAGAAAGCTATTGATGAAGAGATTATTCCAGCATTGGATATGGATAAAAAAGAATTGGTAGAATTTAAGGAAGCTGTAATAAAAAGATTTCAAAATCCATATGTAAAACATATGTTGATGGATATCTCTTTAAACTCAATGTCAAAGTATAAATCAAGAATTTTACCACAAGTACTAGAGACATATAGAAGAACTGGAAAACTACCAAAAAGATTACTTTTTTCACTAGCTGCTTTAATAAGATTTTATAAGGGAGTTAGAGAAAATGGGAATGTAATAAATTTAAGAGATGATAAACATCATTTGGAAATGTATCAAGAGTTATGGAAAACAAATAACTACAGAAAAATAGTTGAGCATGTGTTAGGATTGGAAAAACATTGGGATATCAATCTAAATACAATAGAGGGAATGACAGATTTAGTAACTCACTATGTAGAAAAAATAGATAAATATGGAGTAAAAAAAGCTCTGGAAGAGGTAAAATAATGAAAGAGTTTATAAAGATAAATTCTAAGGATAATGTAATAATTGTCCTTAGAGATTATAGGAAAGATGAAATTATAAAAATAGATGGGAAAGAGATAAAAATTCTTCAAGATACAATGAAGGGACATAAGATAGCTCTTGAAAATATATCTAAGGGAGAAAATATTTTAAAATATGGAATGCCAATAGGATATGCTCTTGAAGATATAAAAGTTGGAGAGTGGGTACATACTCATAATATAAGAACCAACTTAAAAGATTTAAGTACCTATGAATACACTCCAGAATTTGAAAAGGAATTATCTTCATCAAATAAAAGAAAAGTAAAGGTATACAGAAGAAAAAATGGAGATGTTGGAATAAGAAATGAACTATGGATAGTTCCAACAGTAGGATGTGTAAATGGAATAGCTAATTTGATAAAAGAAGCATTCTTAAAAGAAATAGGAGATTTAAAAGTTGATGGTATAAATGTATTGACACATAACTATGGATGTTCACAATTAGGAGAGGACCATATCAATACTAGAACTATTCTTCAAAATACAGTAAAACATCCTAATGCAGGTGGAGTTTTAGTGTTAGGACTAGGTTGTGAAAATAATCAAGTTTCTGAATTTATAAAAACTCTTGGAGAGTATGATGAGGAGAGAGTAAAATTTTTAATCTCTCAAGATGTAGAGGATGAAATAGAGAGTGGAAAAGGAATTTTAAAATCTCTATATGAAAAAATGCTAGAGGATAAGAGAGAAGAGGGAGAGTTAGGAGAGATAAATTTTGGACTTGAATGTGGTGGTTCAGATGGACTTTCTGGAATAACTGCTAATCCTATGCTTGGACATTTCTCAGACTATGTAATATTTCAAGGAGGAACAAGTGTTTTAACAGAGGTTCCAGAAATGTTTGGGGCAGAAACATTACTTATGAAGAGATGTAAAAATAAGGAAGTTTTTGAAAAATGTGTAGATTTAATAAATGACTTTAAAGAATATTTTATAAAACATGATCAAGAAATATATGAAAATCCATCTCCTGGAAATAAAAAAGGTGGAATTACAACTCTTGAAGATAAATCTTTAGGTTGTACACAAAAATCTGGAACATCAAAAGTAATAGATGTTTTAAAATATGGAGAGGTTTTAAGAGAGAAAGGATTAAATCTTTTATCAGCACCTGGGAATGATTTAGTAGCTACTACAGCTTTAGCAGCAGCTAAATGTCATATTGTACTGTTTACAACAGGGAGAGGAAATCCTTATGGTGGATATGTACCAACAGTAAAGATTTCAACTAATAGTGAATTATATAATAGAAAGAGAAAATGGATAGACTTTGATGCTGGAAGATTGGTATCAGAAGATATCAGCATGGAAGACTTAACAGAGGAATTTATTGAGTATATTATTGAAGTTATAAATGGAGAAAAAACTAATAATGAAAAAAATAAATTTCAAGAGATAGCTATATTTAAATCTGGGGTAACATTATAAATGGAGATGAGAAGTAATGAAACAATTTATGTGTGAGGATTTTTTATTAAACACAGAAACAGCTAAAAAATTATATCATGATTATGCAAAAAATATGCCTATATATGACTTTCACTGTCATTTAAATCCAAAAGAGATATTTGAAAATAAAAAATATAAAAATATCTCAGAGATATGGTTAGGAGGAGATCATTACAAATGGAGAGCTATGAGAAGTAATGGTGTATCTGAAGATTATATAACTGGAGATAAAAGTGATAAAGAAAAATTTGTAAAATGGGCAGAAACTATGGATGAGTGTTACGGAAACCCATTATTCCATTGGACTCATTTAGAGTTAAAAAGATTCTTTGGAATAGATACTATACTTTCAAAGGAAACAGCAGAAGAGATTTGGGAAAAGACAAATGAAAAATTATCAACAGACGAGTTTACAGCTAGAGAATTAATAAAAAGAGCTAATGTAAAAACTTTATGTACAACAGATGACCCAATAGATTCTTTAGAATATCATATAGGAATAAAAAATGACAAAACTTTTGATGTGGAAGTAAGACCAACTTTTAGACCTGATAAAGGTGTGAGAATAGATAAAGAAGATTATATGCCATGGTTAAATAAATTAGAAGAGTTACATGGAAAGAAGATAGAGTCATTATCTGAATTTAAAAAAGCTTTACTTGAAAGAATAGAGTTTTTCCATGAAGTAGGATGTAGAATATCTGACCATGCTCTTGACCCAGTAGTTTTTGAAATGGGAACAGAGGAAGAGGCAGATAGAATATTTAAAAAGAAAATTTCTGGAGAAGAGTTAACGGAAAGAGAAGTAAAAATTTATAAAACGAATATATTACTTTTCTTAGGAAGAGAATACAATAAAAAAGGTTGGGTAATGCAATATCATATAGGATGTATAAGAAATAATTCAACTAGAATGTATAAAAAATTAGGACCAGATACAGGGTTTGATGCTATTGCAGATGAAACTTTTGTACTTGCTCTTTCAAGAATATTAGATACATTAGATGATACTGATGAGTTGCCAAAAACTATTTTATATAATTTAAATCCTAGAGAAAACGAAACTTTAGGAACCTTAATTGGATGTTTCCAAGGTGGAGGAATATCAGGAAAAATTCAATTAGGTTCTGGTTGGTGGTTCTTAGATCAAAAAGATGGAATGATAAAACAGATGACAGCATTAGCAAATTTAGGATTGCTTTCGAGATTTGTAGGAATGTTAACTGACTCAAGAAGTTTCTTGTCATATACAAGACATGAATATTTTAGAAGAATTTTATGTAACTTACTAGGAGATTGGGTAGAAAACGGAGAATTACCTAATGATATAAATAAATTAGGGAAAATGGTAGAAAATATTTGTTACAATAATGTTAATAACTATATTATAAAATAATTGAAATATGAACTTACCTTAAAATGAGATGGAGTAAAATCTATCTCATTTTTTATTAGAAAAATAATGATACTAATTTCTAACTTAGAACACTGTTTTATATAAATACATTTAATTATTTTTTAGAAAAAATAGCAAAAAAACTATTGACTTTTTTTAAATTTCAAGTTATTATTCTAGTATACAAGTATAAAATTAAAAGAGGAGGTTAAAAATGATAAGTTTTATGAACGAAGATTTTTTACTAAAAAATGAAGTGAGTAAAAAATTATATCATGAATATGCAAAAGATATGCCTATCTTTGATTACCATTGTCATTTGAACCCAAAAGAGATAGCAGAAAATAAAGGATATGATAACTTAACACAAATATGGCTATATGGAGATCACTATAAGTGGAGAGCCATGAGAAGTAATGGAATAGATGAAAAATATATTACAGGAGATGCCAGTGATTATGAGAAATTTCTAGCTTTTGTTGAGACAATAGAGTATTGTTTTGGAAATCCACTATATCATTGGTCACATTTAGAGTTAAAAAGATTCTTTGGAATAGATGAAGTAATAAATAGAAAAAATGCAGAAGTTATTTGGAATAAAGCAAATGAACTTTTAAGAACACCAGAGTTTACAACTAAAAATTTAATAAAGAGAGCTAATGTAACAGCACTTTGTACAACAGATGATCCAATTGATTCTCTAGAGTATCATCTAGAAATAGCTCAAGATAAAGAATTTGGAGTAAAAGTATTACCTACATATAGACCAGATAAGGCTATGGGAATAGAAAAAACTGGATATGTAGAGTATGTAGGGAAATTATCTGAAGTAAGTGGAATAGCCATAAATTCTTTTAAAACTTTTGTAGAAGCATTAAAAGAAAGAGTTAAATTTTTCGTGGAGAGAGGTTGCTTAGTTACAGATTTAAGTTTAGAGGAACCATTTTTCAAAATAGTAAATGAAGAGGAAATAGAAAGAATTTTCCAAAAAGCTTTAACTGGAGCAGAGTTAACAGCAGAAGAGAGAGAAGCTTATAAAACAATGCTATTTGTAGAGTTAGGAAGAGAATATAAAAAATATGATTTAGGAATGCAAATTCATATGGGAGCCCTAAGAAATAATAATAGTAGAATGTTTGATAAATTAGGAGCAGATATAGGAATGGACTCAATAGCAGATAATAATTATGCTAAGTCATTATCATCTCTACTAAATGAGTTAGAAAAAACAGGAGAGTTACCTAAGACAATTCTTTACTGTTTAAATCCTAAGGATAATGAAGTGCTAGGAACTATGATAGGAAACTTCCAATGTGGAGAGATGCCAGGTAAGATGCAATTTGGTTCTGGTTGGTGGTTCTTAGACCAAAAAGATGGGATGATAAAACAGATGACAGCATTAGCAAACTTAGGATTACTTAGAAGATTTGTAGGAATGTTAACTGACTCAAGAAGTTTTATCTCTTACACAAGACATGAGTACTTTAGAAGAATTATGTGTAATCTAATTGGTACTTGGGTAGAAGAGGGAGAAGTTCCATTTGATGAAGAGATTTTAAAAGCTATGGTACAAGAGATTTGTTACTTAAATGCTAAAAATTATTTTAAATTAGAAATATAGAAATTAAAAATATATAGATTTTAAGGAGGAGTAAATGAAATTATCATTTAGATGGTATGGAGACTCAGACCCAGTAAGTCTTCAATACATAAAACAAATACCTACTATGCATAGTATAGTTACAGCTATCTATGATGTACCAGTAGGACAAGTATGGGAAATGGACAAGATATTAGCTCTTAAAGAGAAGGTTGAAAAAGCTGGATTAAAATTTGAGGTAATAGAGAGTGTTCCTGTACATGAAGATATAAAATTAGGATTACCTACAAGAGAGGTATATATTGAGAACTATAAGAAAAATATAGAAAACTTAGCAAAAGCTGGAGTAAAAGTAATATGTTATAACTTCATGCCTGTATTTGACTGGACAAGATCTCAATTAGATAAAGAGTTAGAAGATGGTTCGACAGCACTAGTTTACTACAAAGACCAAGTGGATAAGTTAGATCCATTAAATAGTGAATTATCTTTACCAGGATGGGATTCAAGCTATACAAAAGAGGAGATGGCAGATTTATTTGCTAAATATAAAGCATTAGGAGAAGAGGGATTATGGGAAAACTTAAAATATTTCCTTGAGCAAATAATTCCAGTAGCAGAGCTTAATGATATTAAAATGGCTATTCACCCAGATGATCCACCTTGGCCAATATTTGGATTACCAAGAATTATCACTAAAGAGGAAAATTTAGATAGATTCTTAAAATTAGTTGATAGCAAATACAATGGACTTACACTATGTACAGGTTCATTAGGATGTGCAAACTTCAATGATATGCCAAAATTAGTAGATAAATATAGTGCTATGGGAAGAATACACTTCATGCATGTAAGAAATGTTAAATTATTAAATGATGGAGTAAGCTTTGAAGAGTCAGCTCATTACTCTGGTTGTGGTTCATTAGATATAGTTGAAATAATGAGAGTATTACATAAAAATGGATTTGATGGATACTTAAGACCAGATCATGGAAGAATGATTTGGGGAGAGACTGGAAAACCAGGATATGGATTATATGACAGAGCTTTAGGAGCAAGTTATATAACTGGAATTTGGGAAACTTTAACTAAATTAGGAAAATAGTAAAATGTATAGGATATTCAGGAGGATAAAATGAAATTAAACTTAAATGAGATGAAAAATATAAAAGATATAAGTGAAGTAGTGACTCCTGCATATGATATAGAAACTGTAAAAGAAAATACAATGAAGGCACCAAAGTGGTTACACTTTGGTGCTGGAAATATTTTCAGAGCTTATGTTGGGAAGATGCAACAAAATCTTTTAAATAAAGGGCTTGAAAATACAGGGATTATCGTTGCAGAAAGTTTTGATACAGAGATTATAGATAAAGTGTATAAGCCACATGATAATTTAACTTTATCAGTAATTCTATCAAAGGATGGAAATTTTTCAACTGAGGTTATAGCTAGTATAGTTGAATCTTTAAAAGCTGACACAGATAAAGATACTTTAAAAGAGATAGTAAAAGCTCCAACTCTTCAAATGATCAGTTTTACAATTACTGAAAAAGGATATAACTTAAAAACTCCAAATGGAGAATATATGAAAGTTATAGAAGAGGATTTCCAAAACTCTCCAGAAGAAGCAAAACATATAATGAGTATAGTAACTAATTTACTATATGTTAGATTTAAAGCTGGAGCAACTCCAATTGCTTTAGTAAGCATGGATAACTGTGCTGGAAATGGAGATAGAGTAAGAGCAGCTGTTCTTGATATAGCAGAGCATTGGGTAGAAAAAGGATATGTAGAAAAAGAGTTCTTGGCTTATGTATCAGATGAGAAAAAAGTAGCTTATCCTATTTCAATGATAGATAAAATTACTCCAAGACCTGCAGAAGTAGTAAAAGAGCACCTAGAAAAATTAGGTTTTGAAGATATGAATATAGTAGTTACTTCTAAAAATACTTATACAGGAGCTTTTGTAAATGCTGAAGCACCAGAGTATTTTGTAGTAGAAGATAAATTCCCTAATGGAAGACCAGAATTAGAAAAATCAGAAGCTGGAGTATATGTAACAGATAGAGAGACAGTAGAAAAAACAGAGAGAATGAAAGTTACAACTTGTTTAAACCCATTACATACTACACTAGCTGTATATGGTTGTCTATTAAATGAAAAAACAATATTTGATGCAGTATCTAATCCATATTTAAATAAGTTAATAAAAAATATAGGATATGGAGAGGCATTAAAAGTTGTAGATGACCCAAAAATATTAAGTCCAAAAGCATTTATAGATGAAGTTATCAATGAGAGATTTGCTAATAAATTTATACCAGACCAACCTGAGAGGATAGCAACAGATACATCTCAAAAAGTAGGAATAAGATTTGGAGAGACTATAAAAGCATATTTAGCAAGTGATGAATTAAATGTAGAAGATATTAGATATATACCACTTGTATATGCTGGATGGTTTAGATATTTATTAGGAATTGATGATAATGGAAATGAAAGAAGTATTAGTCCAGATCCTATGTTAGATATGTTAAAAGAAAAAATGGCAGGAATAGAGTTTGGAAAACCTGAAACTTATAAGGGGCAACTAAGAGAAATCTTAAAAAATAAGATGATATTTGGAGTGGATTTAGAAGAAGTAGGAATGGCTGACAGAGTAGAAAAATATTTTGTAGAGATGTTGGCTGGAAAAGATGCAGTAGTAAATACATTAAAAAAATATTTAGGAGAATAGAGGAGGAAAGATGAAAAAGTTTTTAAATCTATTATTAATAGTGGGATGTTTTGTATTAGGAGCATGTGGAAAAGAAAATAAAAGAATAATAAGAATCGCTCATAATCAAATACAAACTCATCCTACAAATATAGGATTATTAGCTTTTGAAGAGTTTATAGAGAGTAAGCTTGGAGATAAATATGATGTTCAGATATTTCCAAATGAGCTATTAGGTTCGCAAGTAAATACAGTAGAGTTAACACAAACAGGAGCAATAGATTTTGTAGTAGCAAGTAACGCTATACTAGAAAGTTTTGATAATATTTACCAAATATTTAATTTACCATATCTTTTTAATAGTACGGAGCACTATCATGCTGTAATGGATAACGCTGAATTAATAACACCTATTTTTACGGCTACTGAAAAATCAGGATTTGAAGCAGTTACTTGGTTAGATGCTGGACAAAGAAGTTTTTATACAAAAAAACCTATTAATACACCTAATGATTTAAAAGGATTAAAAATTAGAGTTCAACAAGGGGCTACTAATATAAGAATGATGGAATTATTTGGAGGATCAGCAACTCCTATGGGATTAGCAGAAGTTTATACAGCTTTACAGCAAGGGGTAATAGATGGAGCTGAAAATAATGAGCTTTCATTAACATCTACTAAACATGGAGAAGTAGCTAAATTTTATTCATATGATATGCACCAAATGGTTCCAGATATTTTAATAGGAAACTTAAAATTCTTAAATGGGCTTTCTCAAGAAGAGAGAGAAATATTTAATGAAGGGTTTAAACTATTATCTAGAGTTCAAAGAGATGCTTGGGAAGATTCAGTGATACAGGCTAAACAACAAGCACAAAATGATATGAATGTACAATTTATATATCCAGATGTAGAGTTATTTAAGGAAAAAGTATTACCTTTACATGCAGAAGTGCTAGAATCAAATCCTAAACTAAAACCTATTTATGATAGAGTTCAAGAGATAGGAAGAGAGGTAAAAAAAGGAGGTAATAATTAATGGAAAACTTAAAAAAATATATGGATAAAGTAATAATGGGAATATGTGTAGTTTTATTTATATTTATGTTGATAATGGGAAGTTATCAAATAATATCTAGATATATATTAAAAGATCCAAGTACAATATCTGAAGAATTGGTAACATATTCTTTTACTTGGATGTCAATGTTTGCAGGAGCTTATGTATTTGGAAAAAGAGAACATATGAGCATGGTATTTTTTGTGGAGAAATATTCTAAAAAGGTACAATTAAATTTAGCTATTTTATCAGAAATAGTAATATTATTATTTTCTTTTGGAGTATTAGTATGTGGAGGTAAAGCGATAACAGAGCTTACTTTAACTCAAACTTCACCAGCTTTAAGAGTATCTATGGGATATATATATTCTGTATTACCAACTTGTGGAGTAATAATTTCTATATATAGTATATTTAATATCATAGAATTACTTAAAAGAATAAAGGAGGAAGCATAATGATACTTACAACAGCTTTAATAATGTTTGCAGTATTAATAGTAACTTTATTACTAGGATTTCCTATTGCTATTAGTATAGGATTATCTTCAATATTAGCAATATTACCATCGCTAGTTTTTGAAAATACATTAGTAACAGGAGCTCAAAGAATATTTTCTGGAATATCAAGTTTTACATTAATAGCAATACCTTTCTTTGTTCTTGCAGGAAATATAATGAATCAAGGGGGAATTGCTAAAAAATTAGTTGCATTTGCACAATCATTAACTGGTAAAATACCTGGTTCTCTTATGCAAACAAATGTTTTAGCTAATATGATGTTTGGAGCAATATCAGGTTCAGCAACTGCTGCTTGTGCTGCTATGGGAGGAATCTTGCTTCCTATGGAAGAGGAGCAAGGATATGATAAAAAATTAGGAACAGCTGTTAACATAGCTTCTGCTCCAACAGGATTATTAATACCACCTACAAATGCTTTTATAGTTTACTCATTAGTTAGTGGAGGAACTTCAGTAGCTGCACTGTTTATGGCTGGATATTTACCTGGAATTTTATGGGGATTAGGATGTATGTTATTAACATTCTATCTATGTAAAAAAAGAGGAATGAAATCAACGAGTAACTTTAATTTGAAAATTGTGTTAGTAACTTTTATAGATGCATTGCCTGCTTTAGCACTTATAATAATAGTTATTGGAGGAATTATTAAAGGAATATTTACTCCAACAGAAGGTTCTATTGTGGCTGTTGTATATACTTTAATTTTATCAATGATTTTTTATAGAACTATAAATATTAAAAAATTAATTACAATCTTTGCTGAAAGTGCAAAAATAACAGGAATTATAGTATTCTTAATCGGAGTATCTACAATAATGTCTTGGGTAATGGCATTTACAGGAGTACCTCAAGCAATATCAAGTTTAATTTTAGGATTAACAGAAAATAAAATTTTAATTTTATTACTTATGAACTTATTACTATTATTCATAGGAACATTTATGGATGTAACACCAGCAATACTTATATTTACCCCAATATTCCTACCAATAGTTCAATCATTTGGAATGAGTCCTGTTCATTTTGGAGTAGTTCTTATATTTAACTTATGTATTGGAAATATTACTCCACCAGTTGGAAATACATTATTTATAGGAGTAAGAGTAGGAAACTTAAGAATAGAAGATGTTATAGGGGAATTATTAAAATATTATGCTGTAATAATTTTAGTTTTAATGTTAGTAACATATATGCCAGCTATTTCTATGTATTTACCTGCATTAGGAGGATTTATAAAATAGTTAAACTAAAAAAATTAAGGAAGATATTGGAGGAAGCTTTATGGGAATTAAAAAAAATTATTTCTTCGAACTAATGAAAGAAGAAAATAATATAATAACTTTTAAATTAGAAAATGAAAATTTAGAAGCAAAAGTTTCAATATTAGAAGAAGATATAGTTAGAGTAACTTTTGTAAAAAATAATAAATTAAGATTAAAAAATACTTGGATTGTTGCACCTGGGCAAGAAGATGTAGCTTTTGAAGGAAGAGATAAGTTTGATTATTCTCTTTATACATTACCAACTTATAAATTTAGTTTCGATGAAAATGTTGCAGTGATAGAAACAAAAGAATTAAAATTAAAAATAAATTTAGATGGATTTAAAATAGAATGGTTTGGAAAACAAGAGGAAGCTTGGATAAAAATAGCTCAGGATAGGAAAACACAAGCTTATAATTTTGGATATTGGGGAGATAAACTTTATCATTATTTAGAAAGAGATTTAAAAGAACAATATTTTGGTTTTGGAGAAAGAACTGGAAAAGTAAATAAGCACTTCAGAAGAATGAAAATGCAAAATGTTGATCCAATGGGATATGATGCTGAATATTCAGATCCATTATATAAACACATTCCATTTTATATTACAAGAAATAAAGAAACAAAATATTCTTTTGGAATTTTCTATGATAATACTTCAACTGTTGTTTTTGAGATGGGAACAGAATTAGATAATTATCATGGATTATACAGATATTTTGAAGCAGAAGATGGAGATTTAGATTATTATGTAATTGCAGGACCAAATATTGGTAAAATAACGGAAAGATTTTCTTGGTTAACAGGAAAAACAATATTTTCTCCAAAATGGAGTATTGGTTATTCAGGCTCTACAATGACATATACAGATCTACCAGAGTCACAAAAGTTATTAAATAATTTTTTAAATGATTGCAAAACTCATGATATTCCATGTTCTTCATTTCAATTATCATCTGGATATACTTCAATAGGAGATAAAAGATATGTATTCAATTGGAATAGAGAAAAATTCCCAGATATTAAAGCTTTTACTGAACATTTTCATAAAAATGGAATAAAACTTTGTGCAAATATAAAGCCAGGATTTTTAAATGATCATCCTAAATTTGAAGAGATGAAAGAGAAAAATTTATTTATAAAAGAGGTGAATTCAAATGAACCAGAATTAGTACAATTTTGGGATGATACAGGAGCGTATATTGATTTTACAAATAAAGATTCTATTGATTGGTGGAAGAATAACGTAACTGAACAATTATTAGAGTATGGAATAGATTCTACATGGAATGATAATAATGAATATGAAGTGTGGGATTCTAAAGCTAGATGTAATGGATTTGGAGAAGGAATGGATGTAGGTTTAATTAGACCAATTCAAACTTTCTTAATGCTAAAAAGTTCTTTTGCAGCTCAAAAAGAGTTTGCACCTAACTTAAGACCATATTTAATATCTAGATCTGGATGTCCAGGAATACAAAGATATGTACAAACTTGGACTGGAGATAATAGAACAGAGTGGAAAACTTTAAAATTTAACAATTACATGGCAATTGGATTATCATTATCAGGAGTTTATAATTTAGGACATGATGTTGGAGGATTTTCAGGGTTAGCTCCAGATCCAGAGCTATTTGTTAGATGGGTACAAAATGGAATTTTTTATCCAAGATTTACAATTCACTCTTGGAATGATGATAAAACAGTTAATGTGCCTTGGATGTATCCAGAAGTAATTCCACAAATAAAGAAAGCCATGGATTTTAGAAGAAAGATAACACCATATATCTATAACTTGATTTATAAAGCTCATAATGAGTATACACCAATTATGAAGCCAACATTTTATAATTATGAAAGTGATGAGAATACATTTAATGAAAATGATGAATTTTTATTAGGAGATTCATTATTAGTAGCTACAGTTGTGACTCAAGGAGAAACAGAGAGAAAAATTTATCTACCAAAAGGAAATTCATGGTATAACTATAATACTAATGAGATTTTTGAAGGTGGACAAGAAATAAAAGTAGAAGCAGGATTAGATATATTTCCTTTAATGGTAAAAGAGGGTAGTATTATTCCAATAAATACAACAGATTATAATTTTGAAACGAAAGATAACGATGAAAGAGGATTCCTCGTATATGTACATGATACAGAGGGAGAAACAACATATGTTTCATTTGAAGATGATGGAATTACTCAAGATTATAAAGTTGGAAAATATGCAAATATAAAATTAACTTTAAAAACAACAAAAGATATTATCAAGATAAAATTAGAAAAGAGCGGAGATAAAAACTTTATTCAAGATAATTATAAGATTGAAGTTATTGATATAAAGAATAGAAAAGTAGAGATAGAGCAATAAAATATTGGTATTAAGTTATATTATAAAATAAAATACCCAGAGAAATTTTTCTCTGGGTATTTTATATAAAATATTCAGGATATTTATCTAAGTAATTATTAATTACATGCTTAAATTTAGAAAGATGTTCCGAGATTAAATTATCAATATTTTCAGTTGTTTTATTTTTTATAATATCAATAATATCATGATGTTGTTCATAAGTTTTAGTGGCACTAAACTTTTCTAGTGCATCAATAAGTCTAAGTCTATCATAATGTGTAGCTAATCTTTTTACACTTTTCCAAACATTTTTTTTATTATAATAATAAAAGATTAAAGCATGAAACTCATTATCTAAGTCAAAAAATTTATGTAAGTCTTCTTCAAAATCAATTATAATTTTTTGATAAGCTAGATTTTTTTCTAACTCTCTAATTAACTCTTTAGAATTTTTATCAGAGCAAGCCAATTTTAAAATCTCTTTTTCACAAAGTGCTCTTAAAAAAACAGCCTCATCAACTAAATTTAAATCTATCTTAGAAACAAAGGATCCTTTTTGTGGAAAAACATCTATAAGTTTTTCTTCAGATAATCTAACAATAGCTTCTCTTACAGGGGTACGACTTACATTAAGTTGATTTCCTAACTCTACTTCACTAATACATTCTCCAGGTTTTAGATTGAGAGTCATAATATTTTCTTTAATAACTCTATAGATAAACTCTCGATTATTTTCATTTTTCTTTTTAGTGGTATTTTCTAATAACATATTTTCTTTTCACCTTTTTAATTTATAAAATATTCTAATCTTTTTGAGATTTCTTCACAAGTTTTCTGCATCTCTTTAACTAAGAATTTCGATTTTTCATCTGTTAAATCATCAGGAAAACAAGGACAACTAATAGCAGCTATAATTCTATTTTTTTTATCTAATATTGGAACTGCTACAGCTTTAATATTTTTTGAGTGTTCCATATTATCATAAGAAACTTTTTGTATATTAATTTTAAGTAATTCTTCTTTTAACTTTTCTCTGTCTGTTATGGTATTATCAGTATATTTTGGGAGAGTTTTAGTAAGGAGTTTATTTAATTTACTTTCACTAAGTTGACAAATAAGAAGCTTACTAGCTGCTCCAGCATGAAGTGGAAAAATAGCATTTTCTGCTACAGATACTTTTATTAAATCACTACTTTCAACAGTAGCAATACTTCTAATTTTATCATTATCAAGAACACTTAATTTAAATGTTTCTTTAAATTTTAAAGATAATTCTTCAAGATATGGATGAGTTATATTTTTAATAAGAGTATATTTTTCATATCTATTAGAGAAAAAGTAAAATTTTTCTCCTAAAGTGTACTCTTTATCTTGATAATTGAGATACTTTAAGTTAGTAAGTACTTCTAAAAGTCTATTGACAGTTGCCTTAGGAAGATTTAAATCTTTAGAAATAGAACTTTGAGTAGCTGAATATTTATAGTAAAGATAATTGAAAATTTTATCTGCTTTATCAATAGCAGGAACTTTTGATTTTTCTTCCAAGATGACTCCCTCCCTGTATTTTTTTACCCTTCCATTTTTATTTTTTATGTGGTATAATATAGAAAAGATATAAGGGAAACAATAACCCACAAGGGTTGAGGGTAACTCTTAAAGAGCTATTTTGATAGTAAACTCAAAGCGTCCAACTTTTAAAATAATTCTTCATAAGTTAAACCCCCTTTCTTGCAAGAATTAAGGTTTCCCTTATATATTTATTATATCATAGTAGAATTGTTATATCAAGAATTAGAGAGGATTTTCTAGTTCTTTTTTATTTTTTGAACTTGTTGACAGTAAAAAATCTTTATGCTAGTATAGTAGAAAATATTAAAAAGTTGGAGGAAAAGATGGAGTTAAAAAAAGAATTATACAAGATAGAGGATGAGTTAAAAAAGGAGATAGAAGGAGTATCTGATTATATTTTTAAAAATCCAGAATTAGGAAATGAGGAGTATAAGGCAGTAGAATTTTTAATAAAAGAGTTAGAAAAAAATAATTTTAGAGTGGAGAAAAATTATTGTGGGATGGAGACAGCTTTTAGAGCTGAGATAGGAGAAGGATTTCCTAAGATAGCTTTTTTAGCTGAGTATGATGCTCTTCCTGGATATGGAGTAGAGAAAAAACCAGGACATGCTTGTGGGCACAACTGGATAGCAGCTAGCACATATGGAACAGCTCTTGTGTTATCAAAAATGTTGGATAAATTTAATGGAACAATAGTATTTATAGGAACACCAGCAGAGGAAACAGTAGGAGGAAAAGTTCCTATGGTAGAGAGTGGAACTTTTAATGATGTAGATGTAGTATTTCAGATGCATTTAGAATCTCAGAATAATATAGCTTGTAAAACTTTGGCAATAGATTGTATAAAATTTCAATTTAAAGGAAGGGCAAGTCATGCAGCTGCTCATCCAGAAGATGGAATTAACGCACTTGATGCTATAAATCTAGTGTATGCAGGAATAGGTTGTTTAAGACAACATATTACTTCTGATGCCAGAATACATGGAATAATAACTCATGGTGGAGATGCTCCGAATACTGTCCCAGATTTTACAGAGGCAAGATTTCACATTAGAGCAAATAATAGGGAGTACCTAAATAATTTAACAGAGAAAGTAATAAATATAGCTAAAGGTGCTAGTATGATGACAGGAACAGAGATGAGTTGGGAGAAATTTGAAAATTCTTTTGATAATTTAGTAAACTTAAAATCCCTTCAAGAGTTAATGAAAAAAAATCTATTAGAAGTAGGAATAAAAAATATTCAAGATGAGGGAAAAGGAGCTACTGGTTCATCAGATATTGGGAATGTAAGTCAGGTATGTCCAACAATGTATACAGAAGTGGCATTAGAGATAGAAGAAGTTTGTCATGTACATGATGAAGCTTATTTAAAATATGTAAATTCAGAAGAAGCTTATGATAAATTACATAGAGGAGTAAAAGCTATGGGAGGTTCTGCTCTTGAAATTTTAACTAATAAGGAATTATTAGAGAAAATAAAAAAAGAGTGGAGAGAATTAAAAAATATAAAATAATAATAAAATTATATATAATATATATTTTACAAAAGAAGAAAAGGGGAGTAAAATAAACACAATAAAAAAAGCCGATAGAGGAGCAAATGACAAGAGTAGGATTGTGGAGTTTTGCAAACGACGAAACAATTTGAAAGGGGATTTTGCCGAAATGGAAAAGAAGCTAAACTTTTCTGTTGGCAATATGAATAATATTCATATTGCTGTCATTGATAAAAAAGGTCAGTGGAGAGCTATCTGTGTGTCATTTTACATATGTTTTTTCTTGCATTGTAAATTTATGCCGCAGTTTATATCCGAGACTGTGGCTTTTTTTATTATCAATCACTATATAAAAACACTTTGGGAGGAATTTACAATGGAACAAAGAAAAAGATTTTCAATGCCACACACTTATGTACTAATAGGAATGATATTAGTAATTTTAACAGGACTTACTTATTTAGTCCCATCTGGGAGTTATCAAAGAGCAGTTGACCCAGTTTTAAATAGAACTATGGTAGTAGCTAACTCATTTGAATATGTAGCACAAACTCCAGTTTCTATATTTAGAATGTTTAAAGCTATAATAGATGGGTTAGTATCAACATCTGATATAATATTTTTTATCTTCTTTGCTTATGGATATATTAATATGTTGATAAGTACAGGAGCTTTTTATGGGGGACTAGGAACTGTAATAAAAAGATTTAATGGAAGAGAAACATTGATATTTCCAATATTTATGGTAATATTTGGAATTTGTGGTTCTACATTTGGATTATATGAAGAAACTTATGGATTACTTCCTGCTTTTATGGGAATATCTGTGGCTTTAGGATATGATGCTCTAGTTGGAGGAGCTGCTGTAATAGTAGGAACAGCTACTGGATTTGCTGCTGCTACTCTTAATCCTTTTACTATAGGAATAGCTCAAGGAATAGCAGAAGTACCTATTGGTTCAGGAATTGGACTTAGAACAATAGCTTTTATAGTTTTCCAAGCAACTGCTATAATATATGTTATGATGTATGCTAGAAAAGTGAAATTAAATCCTGAGAAATCAATAGTAAAAGATGTTAAATTTAATTTTTCTAATGGAATGACTAGAGATGAATTAGAAGGATTACCTTTTACAAATAAGCATAAATTAATAATGGGATTATTTTTAATCACTATTGGAATTTTAGTATATGGAACTACCCATTATGGTTGGTATTTAAATGAATTATCTACTTTATTCTTTATAATGATGTTAATAACAGGATTAATTGGTGGATATAATTTTAGTCAGATATCTCAACATTTTATTACTTCAACTTCTGATGTGTTATTTGGAGCTTTTGCTGTAGGAGTAGCTAGAGCCTTAACAATAGTAATGGAAGATGGACAAATAATAGATACAATTATAAATAGTATGGCTGCTACTTTATCTACTCTACCAAAATCAATAGCAGCAGTAGGAATGGTAGTAGTTCAAAATATGATAAATTTCTTTATTCCATCTGGTTCAGGGCAAGCAGCTACATCTATGCCTATTATGGCACCATTAGCTGATGCTATTGGACTTACTAGACAGACAGCTGTATTGGCTTTCCAATTTGGAGATGGATTCTCAAATCTATTTTGGCCAACATCAGCAGCTACTATGTGTGGACTTATGAGTTTACCAATCAATAAATGGTATAAATTTATAACTCCATTATTCTTAATTATGTTTGGATTACAAGTTATATTTATAATAATAGCAGTGGCTATTAATTATGGACCATTTTAATAGAAAAGCATAATAAAACTTAAAAATAAAAAAGCAAATAGAATAAATAGAGCAAGTTAGTAAAAGTAAAATATAAAAAACAAAATAAATTAAAGATTTAATATTTATGTTTTTTATTGAGTTAAGCTATACTTGCTCTTTTATTTTTAATAAAATTATTTTGAATTATTTTGTGTGTTTTCAATAAAATATTTGCTTTTTTTAGATAACTAATGTATAATTTAGACAAGTCAAAAGCATAGGAGGAATATGATGAAAAACAAAAAACTTTTATCATTGTTAGCAGTATCTATAACAATTTTAACTATGACAGGATGTAGCAATTTATATGAGAAGAAAGATGAAAAAGTAGTTCTTACTTATAATGAATTAGCTGCTAGAGAAAATATGATGGGAACAAATTGGTATCAAACTTCTGGAGAAGCTAAAGCACTATATTTACAAGGATATAATGTAGCTACTCAAAGATTAAAAGAGTACTTAAAAGTTCCCCACAGTAAACCATATTCAATAGTTTTAGATTTAGATGAAACTGTAGTAGATAATAGTCCATACCAAGCTGAAAATATTTTAAGAGGAAGAGGATATGATACAGAGTCTTGGGATGAATGGGTACAGATGAAAAAAGCTAAGGCTGTTCCAGGAGCAAAGGAATTTTTACAATTTGCAGATAAAAATGGTGTAAAAATATACTATATTTCTGATAGAGCAGAAAGTCAATTAGAAGCTACTATTGAAAATTTAAAAGCTGAGGGTATACCAGTGCAAGGTGAAGATAGTGTACTATTAAAAAATAAAGAGGATAAGAGTGGAAAGGTTAATCGTCGTGAATATGTAAAAAAACATACTCAATTAATTATGCTTTTTGGAGATAACTTATCAGATTTTGATGTATTCTCTTCTAAGTCAATAGATGAAAGAGATAATAAAGTAGAAGAATTAGCAAAGGAGTTTGGAGATAGATTTATAATCTTCCCTAACCCTATGTATGGAGCATTTGAAAGTGCTATATATGGTGGAAAATTTCCACAAGCTAAAGAGAAAGTGGAGATAAGAGAGAATACTTTAAAAAGTTATAAATCTATTAATTAAAATTATAAAATAGAATTAATAAAAAGAGAAGAATAAGAGTGTTATAATCTCCTAAATTATAGCACTCCTTCTTCTCTTTTTTATATTTAGTAGTTATAGAGTGAAAACAGCTTAAAAAAGTGAAAAAATACTATTTTTATTGAAAAAGTTAACTAATATAGTTAACTAAAAAGTGAACTGTAAATTTATATGACTATAAGTACCATAAATACTGAGTTTGAATCAAGGTTTAAAATCAGTCTTAAAAAACTGAAAAATATTAGTCATATATTTATCAAAAGAATAAAATTACAGGTGTATAAAACGATTTTATGAGGTCATTTTTTAAAGTGAAGTTTGATGTATAGAGATTTATGTAATATAAATTTGATTTTCTTATGGAAATAAGATAGAATATAGGTAATAGAATTAATGGAATAAAAGCTTGTAAATAGAATAATGCTATTTAAGAGGAGAAATTATGAAAAAAGTGTGGGGGATGTATTTCAGTGGAACTGGAACTACTGAAAAAGTAGTAAAGAGGATAGCTAATACTCTAGGAGAAAAATTGGGAGTAGAGAGAGAAAATATTGATTTTACATCAAAGAGTGCAAGGGAGAAAGAGTATATCTTTTCAAAAGAGGATATAGTAGTTTTTGGTGTGCCAGTTATAGCAGGGAGAGTTCCAAATCTTTTACTAAAATTTTTAGATACAATAAGAGGAGAGGGAGCTTTAGCGGTACCAATAGTACTATTTGGAAATAGAAATTATGATGATGCTCTAATAGAGTTGAGAGATATATTGTTAAAAGATGGATTTTTTGTAGTAGGAGCTGGAGCCTTTGTAGGAGAACATTCATTTTCTAGAGAGTTAGGAAAGGGTAGACCAGATAGAGAAGATTTAGAAATAGCAGATATTTTAGCTGAAAAAGTAATTGAGAATATGGAGAATAAAAAATACCTTTCAGAAAAACTGTATGTAAAAGGGGAGAGTCCATATAGATGGTATTATCAACCGAGAGATTCTAAAGGAAATCCAATAGATATTAGAAAGGTAAAACCAAAAACAAATATGGAGTTATGTAATAATTGTGGATTATGTGTAGAACTTTGTCCACTGGGTTCTATTGAAAAAGAAAGAGTTGATGTAGTCAGTGGTATATGTATGAAGTGTTGTGCCTGTATAAAAAAATGTCCTCAAGGGGCTAAGTATTTTGATGATAAGAATTTTATATATCATAAAGAAGAGCTAGAACTTGAGTATAGCAGAAGGGCAAAAGTGGAGATATTTTATTAAAAAAGGAACAAGAGTAAATTGTTTAAGAGAGTTTACTCTTGTTTTTTTATTGTAAAACTCAACAAAACATGATATAATACTTGAGTAAAAAAATCAAGAATAAAAAGGAAAATAATGAAAAGAGTTATAATAGGAGTGTTGATAATGATAAATACAATTACAAATAGTTATGGTAAAGAGTTAGCTTATCAAATAATTTCACAAGAAAAAGCAAAAGAGATGATGGAAGAGAATAATAATTATATTATTCTGGATGTGAGAACAGATTGGGAGTATAAAATGGGGCATATAGCTGGAGCTATTAATATTCCCAACGAAGAGATAGGACATCAAGAGATAGAGGAACTCCCAGATAAAAATCAACCTATCTTGGTATATTGTAGAAGTGGACATAGAAGTAAACAAGCTTCAAGTAAATTAGCAGTGTTAGGATATAAAAATATCTATGAGTTTGGTGGAGTAATAACTTGGGAATATGGTTTGGTAGAGTGAAAAAATATTTTCTTAAATAAATAAAATAAAAAATAATTGACTAATTGTATATTATATTGTATAATTAAAAGAAATAATATACAAGGAGTGGGTTATGAAAAAAATAGTAAAATTATTTGTAATAATAATGGTTATAGTATTAGCTGGATGTAGTAATACTGAAACTCAAGAACCACCAAGACAGAGAACAACTGGAGAGAAAGTTGCTTTGGTGACAGAGTTTATTATAGATAACGCTATATACAATGGCTATGATTTAGGATTTGGAAGAGAAATCATAAAAAGTAAATCTGTTAGCCAAAGTGATAGTGTTACTACTACAGGAATAGATGCTTCTGGAAACTTAAATACACATACAACAACAAAAACTACTACTAAAACTAAGAGCAAGGGAGCAGGTTTTGGTATAGGAATAGGAGATTATTAAAAAAACTGAGAAAATTCTCAGTTTTTTTCAATATATTCTTTAAAAGAAAATTTAAAATTTTTCTCTCTAACACAATCTAAAAGAGATTCTAATTCATCACTATTTTTAAAGTTTATTTTCTCTCCGTAATTTTCAAGAGATTTAAAAACTGTTTTAAAAGAGATAGTATCAATATTTTTTATAATCACATAGTTTTTCTCATCTTTATCTCCAATTTCTCCAACTAATTCATCAGAGATAAATATTTCCAAAATATGCTTTACTACTTCATAAGGAATATCATATTTTTTTACAATCTCATTGATACTAAGAGGAGAGAGGTTACTATAATATCTTTCTATTAACTCTTTCATTACAATTACAGCAGTATACTCTTTTATTTTAAAGTTTACATCCTCTGCTCCCTTAGTAAATAGATGTAGCTCTCTGTTTTGTAAAAAATAACAAAGATGAGAACCTAGTATAATAAAAAACCACATTATTTTTAACCAAAAAAGAAAGATAAATATTACAGAGAAACTACCATAAATTTTATTGTAAGCATTTACCATATCTTGTAACAGAAGGAATAGAGATTGAAATCCAGAGAAAAACATAGCTATAAACATAGCAGATATAAGTGCTGGAATAAATCTCACCTTAGTATTTGGGATGAGCATATACATAATTGTAAAAAAGAAAAGTAGAGTTAAGAAAGGAACAAATTTAATAAAGATAGTAAGGATTAAATTTTCCATTCCAATTCTATTTCCAATTATTTTAACAATCCCACTAGAGATAACCATTAAGGTAGGAAATAATATAAAAAATGAGATATAGTCAGTAATTTTTCTTAAAAGCATTCTAGATTTTTCTACTCTCCAAATATCGTTAAAGGCTTTTTCAATAATTGCAAACATAGATATCAGAGTCCAACCTAAAAACAGAAATCCTATTCCTGCTAAAATTCCTGTTCTCGTATTTTCTAAAAAATTTTGAGCAAAGGTAATTAGAAGATTTATAGATTCTTCATTTAGTGGAGAGTACTCTCTTAACTTTACAAGTAGATAGTCAGCAACTCCAAACCAAGTTCCTAAGCTAAAAAGGATAGCAAAAATAGGAACAAGAGATAGTATTGTATAGAAACAAAGAGAGGTAACCCAAAGACCTGAGTTAGCTCTCTTATAACTTTCTAATGCTTTTTTACTGACACTGATTATATTATTTAATTTACCTTGGGATATTATCTCTTTGTATGAATCTATAAGTGAAGTTAATTTCATAATATCCTCCTAAGACTAATTACTATTTTCATCAGCAGGAACACCAGTTCCTTCATCAATATCAGAGATATCTATTTTATCTTGTGTTTTTTCAATAGTTGTTTCTAATTTTTCTTCAGGTAATGATTTATCTCTAAAATTTGATTCAAAATTCTCCTTATCTAAAGTGTAGATACTAGATAAAGTTGTAGGAGAATAAAAATAATCTCCCATTCTTACAATTTTCTTTTCATTATTTGAGTCATAAATATAGAAAGGATTTTCACTATTTCCTAAAATATTCATTACCTCTTTATCAACTTGCATAGCTTTTAGCTCTTGTTTCCCATCATTTGATATATATGTAGGAGCTACATCCATAAGCATAATAAGTCTTTCCATTAAAAAGTATTCTGGGATAATCTCTGCCCCTTGAACTTTTACAGTCAGTAGAGCTATCATTGTAAAAATTCCAATAAAAAATTTTTTCATTAATCCTCCTATTCATATCTCATTTCTTCTAATTTTCTTATTCTATCTTCAGTAGATGGATGTGTACTAAAAAGATTAGCCATTTTACTTCCAGCTAGTGGACTTACAATAAACATATTTTCAGTTGCTGGAGCAGCATTAGGCATAGGAATTCTTCTGCTGTACATATCCAATTTTCTCAAAGCATTAGCTAGATATAGTGGGTTTCCACTGACTTTAGCTCCAAATCTATCTGCTTTATACTCTCTTGTTCTAGAGATAGCCATCTGTACTAACATAGCTGCTAATGGAGCAAAAATTGCTATACCAATTAGAGCTATTGGATTGCTACCACCATCTTCATCATCTCTATGGCTTCCAAAGATAGCTGCCCATTTAGCCATATTTGCTAAAAAGGCAATAGCTCCAGCCATAGTAGCAGCAACTGTACTAATTAGAATATCTTTATTATGTACGTGTCCTAGCTCATGTCCAATTACTCCAGCTAATTCATAGTCATCAACTAAATCCATAAGTCCTCTAGTTACAGCTACTGCTGCGTTTTTAGGGTTTCTACCAGTAGCAAAAGCATTTGGTTGAGCTTCATTTATAATATATACTTTTGGCATAGGAAGGTCAGCACTCTTAGCTAATTTCTCTACCAATTGATAAAGATGAGTATTTTTATCCACAGGTTGAGCACCATACATAGATAAAACAATTTTATCACTATACCAGTAAGAGAAAAAGTTCATAAAACCTGCCATTATTAGAGCTATAAATATTCCATTTTGCCCACCAATAGCATTACCAAGTAATAAAAGTATAAATGTCAGTACTCCCATGAGTACAAATGTTTTTAATGTATTCATTATTAATTCACTCCTTAAAAATCTTTCTTAATATTTTTTACAGTTTATAAATTGATATATAGTTATACTGGATAGTAATCGTCCTCCTCAAAGATACTCCTACATATATTATACATTATTTTTAAATTTCTTCAATATATTTATATTGCCATATTATTGTGTCGAGAATATGATAAATTTTATATATTGAAGGAAACAGTTTTTTTAGGTATAATTTATTTTAAAAGAGAGCTAGAAATAAGATAGAGGTGTATTATGAATATAATAGATGTAAAAACTTCAAGTGGAGAGTATCCTATAATTTTAGGATGTAATATAATATCAGAATTAAAAAAATATACAATACCCTATGACAAGATATTGATTTTATCAAATGAAGATATTGGAGATATATATTTTGAAAAACTACTGTGGGAATTGAATGATGAGAGAATAAAAACTTTTACAATACCAGAGGGTGAAAAATTTAAAAATTTAGAAACAGTTTCAACTATTTATGATTTTATGGCAAAAGAAAATTTTTCAAGAAAATCTTTGATTATCTCTCTAGGTGGAGGAGTAGTCTGTGATATGGGAGGATTTGTAGGGGCTACTTATATGAGAGGGATAGATTTTATACAGGTACCAACTTCGCTTCTTGCTCAAGTTGATGCAAGTATAGGAGGGAAGACAGCAGTAGATCATCCCAGAGGAAAAAATCTTATAGGGGTATTTAAACAACCTAAAGCTGTATTAATAGATGTAGAATTTTTAAAAACTCTTCCTAAAGAGCAGTTTTCTTCTGGAATGGCTGAGGTAATTAAACACTCTCTTCTATTGGAGAATAGAGATTACTTTAGATTTTTAATGGAGAGAAGAGAGGAAATTTTATCTTTGGAAAGTAGCTCATTAATAGAGATGATAAAAAAATCTTGTGAGATAAAGAGAGAAATTGTAGAAAAAGATGAGTTTGAGTTAGGAGAGAGAGCCTTATTAAATTTAGGACATACTTATGGACACTCTTTAGAAAAACTTTTTAATTTTGAAAATATAACTCATGGGGAGGCAGTAGCTAAGGGAACAGTTTTTGAGTTGGAGCTATCTAAGATTTTAAATGGAATAGAAGGTGAATTTATCAATGAGATAAAAGATATTTTTAGAAGTTATGGTTTAAATTCAAATCCGATCTATTATCCTGAGAAAATATTGTTAGATGTTATGAAAAAAGATAAGAAAAACTCTTTTGATAAGATAAACTTTATTCTTTTTGACAAAAATAAAAAAGTGTATAAAGATAGCATTGAGGTAAAAAATATTTTAGAAGTAAATAATCTATTTTCTTCTAGATATATAAAGGGAATTATTGATATTGGAACTAATTCTTGTAGATTATTTTTAGCACAGGTATATGAAGATAGAGAGATAAAGATAGAAAAAGAGATTTCTAAAGATGTAGAGATAGTAAAATTAGGAGAAGATGTAAATAAAAATGGATATCTAAAAAAAGAAGCTATTAAAAGAACCATAGATTGTTTGAAAAAATATAAGGAGAAGGCTGATAAGTTTGGGGCTAGTAAAGTAATAGCTTTTGCTACATCTGCTACTAGAGATTCTCAAAATAGAGAGGAGTTTTTATCTCAAGTGAGAGATATAGGAATAGATATAAGATGTATAGCTGGAGAAAGAGAGGCTCAACTTAATTTTTTAGGAAATTCAATAGTCTTCAAAGATAGAATTTTAGTTTTAGATATTGGTGGTGGAAGTACAGAGTTTACTCTGGGAGAAAATGGAAATATAGAGTTTACTAAAAGTATAAATATTGGAGCTGTAAGAGGAACAGAGAGATTTTTTCCAGAGCAAAACTATACAGAAGAGAGTATAGAAGAGTGTAGAAATTGGATAAAAGAGATAGTATCTGGGGTAAAATTTTTAAAAGATGATAATTTTACTTTAGTGGGGGTAGCAGGAACAGCTACTACTCAAATCTCTGTACAGAAGCAGATGGAGATTTATGATAGTTCAGAGGTACATCTTTCAAAAATAAATTTAGATGAACTTAGACAAAACCTACAATTATTTTTATCTTGTGATGGTAAAAAAAGAAAGGAGATTGTAGGTTTAGAAGCAAAAAGAGCTGATGTGATAATAGCTGGCACTATAATCTTGATAGCTATTATGGAGGAATTAGGGGTAGATAGTATGGTTGTATCAGAGTCAGATAATCTAAATGGAGCAATGATAAGTAAAGAGATATAAAATATTCTTATAGAATTGTTTGGAAAAATATAGTAAAATATATTAGTTGATAAATAAAGTTTAAAAATATTGGAGGAAATATGACGCCTAGATTAGCAAAAATATTAGATGCTTATGATAGTTTTAATAGTACAACAAGAAAGAGATTAGTAGCTGGAAATCTTTATGACTACTTTATGCAAGAGTTCAGAGGAGAGATAGAGATGATATATAACTCTGCTACAAAGGAAGATATAAAAGAGGATGTCAAAGGTATGGCAGAGATAATCTACAAAGAGGAAGAGAAAGAAAAAAGAGATTTTTTAGTGGGTGTACTTGTAGATATAGTAAAAATGATGTAAAGTTATACAGATGAGGTGAGTGAGTTGGATAAATTGCATTTAGATAGATGTTCAATCGGTGGTTGAGCAAGTAAAATAGGACCAGAGGTTCTTTCAGAAATATTACATGATCTTCCAAGTGTGGAGGATAAAAATTTAATAGTAGGATTTGAAAAATCAGATGATGCTGCTGTATATAAATTAACTGAAGATTTAGCAATTATACAGACATTGGATTTTTTTACTCCTATGACAGATGACCCATATATTTTTGGACAGATAGCTGCGGCAAATTCACTAAGTGATGTGTATGCTATGGGGGGACAACCTAAGACAGCTATGAATATAGTATGTTTTCCACAAAAGATGGATATAAAAATATTGGGAGAGATATTGAGAGGTGGAGCTGAAAAGGTAATGGAAGCTGGAGCTGTTCTAAGTGGTGGACACTCTATACATGATCCAGAGGTAAAGTATGGGCTTTCAGTAACAGGAATAGCACACCCAGATAAGATTTTAAAAAATCATGGTTGTGAAAATGGAGATATCTTAATATGTACTAAAAAGCTTGGAACAGGTATAGTTACAACTGCATCAAAGGTAAATCTTGCAAGTAAAGAGGCAATAGATGAGTCTGTAAAACAGATGACAACTTTGAATAAATACGCTGCTGAGATAATTGTAAATTATCCTATTACAGCTTGTACAGATATAACTGGATTTGGTTTTTTAGGACATGCATATGAGATGGCAAAAGGTTCTAATAAAACATTGGTATTTGAGGGAGATTTTATTCCATATATAGCAGATGCTAAAGAGTACGCTAAAGAGTTTTTAATAACTACTGGTGGACAACAAAATAGAAATTTTATAGGTAGAGATATAGATTTTGGAAAAACTCCTCTTTGGTTACAAGAGATAATGTTTGACCCACAAACTTCAGGTGGACTTTTATTCTCTGTAAAAAAAGAGCAAGTGGGAGCTCTTATGAAAGAGTTTCAAGAAAAGAACATAGATGCCTATATAATAGGTTCTGTTGAAGAGAAAAAAGAGAAATATTTAATTGTGAGGTAGAAGATGAATAATCTTTTTCGTAAACTTCCTAAACTAGATATACTTATGAAAAATGAAAAATTAGATGAGTGTAGAGAGAAGTTAAATTATAACACTTTATACACTCTAGTAAAAAATGAGATAGATAGTTTTAGAGAAAAAATAAAAAACAGAGAGATAGAGGATTTTCAAGTAGAAGACATAATAAAAAATATCCTAGATAGAGCAAAATTTGCTGGGAATAATAAGCTAAAAAAAGTAATTAATGGAAGTGGAGTAATTATCCATACAAACCTTGGCCGTTCTGTACTTAATAAAAAAGTAGTAGAGAAGATGGGAGAGGTAGTAAGTAATTATAATAACCTTGAGTATGATTTGGAAACAGGAAAAAGAGGACATAGAAACTCACATGTTGAGGAATTGATATGTAAGATAACAGGAGCAGAGGGAGCTCTAGTAGTTAATAATAATGCTGCTGCTGTAATCATCTGTTTGAATGAATTTGCTAGAGGAAAAAACTCTATTGTATCAAGAGGAGAGTTAGTAGAGATTGGTGGTTCTTTTAGAATACCAGATATAATGGAACTATCTGGTTCAAAATTAAAAGAGGTAGGGACTACAAATAAGACTAATATTTCAGATTATGAAAGAGCTATTGATGAGGAAACTGCACTTATTTTAAAGGTTCATAGGTCAAATTTTAAAATAACAGGATTTACTGACGAGGTAGGAAATAGAGATATATCAAACCTTGGAAAAGAGAATGGAATACTTACTATGGAAGATTTAGGAAGTGGAGTTCTTGTAGATTTTTCAAAATATGGAGTAGTGAAAGAGCCTACTGTACAGGAGAGCATTTCTTCTGGAATAGATATAATTACAATAAGTGGAGATAAACTCTTAGGTGGACCACAGTGTGGTATTATTTTAGCTAAACAAGAGTATATAGCAAGACTTAAGAAAAATCAGTATCTGAGAGCTTTTAGAGTGGATAAACTAGTTTTATCTGCTTTGGAAGGAACACTAAGATACTACCTTGATGAGAGAGAAGCTGTAAGAGAGATACCTACTCTTAGAATGATAACCGAGGATAAAAAAGAGGTATTAAAAAGAGCAGAGAAACTTCAAAAAATGCTGATAGAAAAAAATATATCTACAAGTATAATAGAAACTAGAGCAAAAATAGGTGGAGGCTCTATGCCAGAAGAAACTGTACCTAGTTATGCTTTAGTATTTACAGGAGATGCTGTAAAATTAGAAAAGTATTTCCGTACTGGAGATATAAATATAATTGGAAGAGTAGCTGATGACTCATTTATCTTGGATATAAAAACTATAAGAGATGAGGATATGGAAATAATAGTAGAAAAAGCTATTAATATGTAAAAAAATTGAGATAATGAGAAGGGGGTGAGAAGAGTGAGAGATATAGTAGTGGGAATGGCAGGACATATAGATCACGGAAAAACAACAGTAGTAAAATATCTTACAGGAGTGGATACCGATACATTACCAGAGGAAAAATCTAGAGGAATGACAATAAATTTAGGATTTACTCAGATAAAGTTTGACGATGGAAGTAGAGTTGGACTTATAGATGTACCTGGGCATGAAAAATTTATAAAAAATATGAGTGCAGGGGTTTCAGGTGTGGATTATCTGCTTATGGTGATAGCTTGTGATGATGGAATTATGCCACAGACAGAAGAACATTTCCAGATATTAAAACTCTTTGGTGTAAAAAAAGGAATGATACTTCTTACAAAGAGAGATTTAGTAGATGAGAAGAGATATGAAGAGGTAAAAAAACAGTGTAGAGAGTATTTTAAGGGTAGTTTTTTAGAAAACTCTCCTCTTCTCCCTCTTTCAATAACCGATATTGAAAGTTATAACACTCTTAAAAATTTATTGAAAGATGAGTTAAAAAAAATAGATTTAGAAGAGAGAGAGAGATACTTTCGAATGGATATAGATAGGGTATTTTCTGTAAAAGGTTTTGGTTGTGTAGTAACAGGAACAGTAAAAAGTGGAAAGATAAGCGTAGGAGATACTCTTACAATCTATCCTCAAAATAAAATGGTAAAGGTAAAAGGTTTAGAGTCTCACGGAGAAAAAAAGGATAGTATAGGAACAGGAAATAGATGTGCTATAAATCTAGCTGGAATAGAAAGTAGTGAGATAAAAAGAGGGGATATTATAGGAAAATCTCTTTTAACAGGAGATAAAATAGAGTGTAAATTAACTCTTTTAGAGAACTCTCCTAAGATAAAAAATAATCATAGGATAAGATTAAATATTGGAACTGATGAGATAATAGGAAGAGTAAAAATTTATGAAAAAAATTATATTTTAGCTGGAGAAATAGCTTTTGTACAAATAGATTTAGAAGAGATACTAGGGGGAGTATTAAAAGAGAGAGGAGTAGTTAGAAATTACTCTCCAATATCTACAATTGGTGGAATAGAGCTTCTGGATTTTTCTAAAAAAGAGTTTAATAGAAAAGATACAAAGCAGATAGAATTACTTAAGGTGTTATCTCAAGAGGACAATGAAAAAAAAGTAGAAGAGTTAATAAAAATTGATAGAGAGTTAGAGAATATTTTTTCTCTTTTTGGGGAGGAAATTTCCTTAGAAAATCTCATTGAAACTAAGAAGGTTTTTCTTTTGGATAAAAAATATATTCATAGAGATACACTCTTAGAAAAAATTTCTATAATAGTAGATGAGTTAGAAAAATTTTATAGTGAGAATAGATTAGTGAGAGGAATTTTAAAATCTCAAATAAAAGAGAGATATTTTAAAAATTACTCATTAAAATATTATAATAAATTTTTTGATTTAGATTTAGTAAAAGAGAAGATAACAGTAGTAGATGAGCTAGTAGCTTTAAAAGAGTTTAAAATAAGATTAAATAAAGAGGAAAAAAATATGAAAGAGGAGATTTTCTCCTATTATAAAGAGCAAAAATTTAATTTGAAACCTTATTCCTACTACTTGGAAGTTACTAAAGATAAAAATTTATTTGAACAAGTGCATAGATATATGGTTGAAGAGGGATTTATTCAATATTTAGAAGAGGAGTACTATATATTAAATGGATATTTAAAAGAGAGTACAAAGCTTATTACAAATTTTCTTGAAAAAAATAGGAAAATACAAGTGAAAGAGGCAAAAGAGGTATTGAATAATAGTAGAGATAGTAGTATACTTATCTTAAGGAAATTAGATACTCTAAAGGTAACTAAAAATATAGATGGAGTCAGAGTATTGATAAAATAGGAGGGAGCTATGGTAAAAGTAGATGCTATTGGGCAAGTGTGTCCAGTACCAATTATAATGACAAAAAATGCTTTAAAGGATATAGAGGAAGGACAGGTAGAGGTATCTGTTGATAATAGAATCTCATTAGAAAATCTACAGAAGATGTCAAAAGAGATGGGGTATGACTACACAGTAGAAGAGAGTGGAGATATTTTTAAAATCGTAATCAATAAGATGAGAGAGAGCGTAGAGCTAAGAGAGAGTGAAGAAAATACAGTTGTAGTTATAGATTCTTTACATATGGGTAAAGGAGATGTAGAGTTAGGAAGAATACTTATGAAAGGATTTATTTATACACTCTCTGAGATAGAGGAACTACCTAAAACAATTCTTTTCTATAATGAAGGAGTTAAACTTGCAATAGAGGGAGCAGAGAGTTTACAAGATTTAAAATCTTTAGAAGAGAGAGGAGTAGAGATTCTATCTTGTGGAACTTGCTTGAATTTCTATGGAATAACTGAAAAATTAAGAGTAGGAAGTGTTACTAATATGTATACTATCCTTGAAAGACAGATGAAGGCAACAAGGGTGATTAAACCATAATGAAAGTTGAAAAGTTTCTATTATTAGTTTCAGACTCTACTCATTATGTGATGAAATTAGAAAAACTCTTGCAAAATTCTCAAATATGTTGTAGAATAATACCGTTGCCTAGAGAGGTAAGTGCTGGGTGTGGTCTTTCTATTAGGACAGAGCTTTCTGACAAAGAGATAATTGAAAAAATCTTAAAAGATAATGAGATTGAAGTAACTAAGTATCTTATAGAAAAAGAGGGGCTTAAGAAGAGAGTAGAGAAAATTTAATGGAAGCGGGAGAAAGCTGGTGCTTTCAGCAGTCTTCAAAACTGTAGGGTGGCTTAGGTCATTGGTAGGTTCGATTCCTACACGCTTCCGCCAAAAATAAAAATAATTTTAAATTTATATAGAAGAAAAACTTGCTTTATATTTTAAGTAGGTTTTTCTTTTTTTATTTCTGAAGGTAAAATTATTTTGTAGACATAAATGGTAAAACATATTATAATATATTGTATTTACTTATTTTTAGGAGGAGAAATGAGCAAAGGAGAATTAGCTTTAGAGAGCATTAGAACTACATATAGAAAGAAAATTTGGAGTAAATTTATAAAGGCAGTAAAAGATTTTGAACTGATAGAAGCTGGAGATAGAATAGCAGTAGGAGTATCTGGAGGAAAGGACAGTCTACTTCTATGTAAGCTTTTTCAAGAGTTAAAAAAGGATAGAAGTAAAAATTTTGAGGTAGCTTTTATATCAATGAATCCAGGATTTGGAGCTATGGATATGGAGCAATTTAAAAAGAATCTTGAGGAGCTAGATATCCCTTGTGAGATATTTGATGCTAATGTATGGGAAGTAGCTTTTAGAGAGGACCCAGAGGGACCTTGCTTTTTGTGTGCTAAGATGAGAAGAGGAGTACTGTACAATAAAGTGGAGGAGCTAGGATATAATAAGCTTGCTTTGGGACATCATTTTGATGATGTGGTAGAAACTACTATGATAAATATGTTTTATGCAGGAACTGTAAAAACAATGATACCAAAGGTTAGTTCTACAAGTGGAAAGATGGCTGTAATAAGACCTCTTGTCTACATCAAGGAAAAAGATATAATAGCCTATACACAAAGAAATGAGATAAAGGCTATGAGCTGTGGTTGTCCTATTGAATCTGGAAAAGTAGATTCTAAAAGAAAAGAGATAAAAAATCTTTTAGCTGAGATAGAAAAAGCTAATCCTAATGTAAAGCAAAGTATATTTAACTCTATGAAAAATATAAATATAGATTATGTAATGGGATATACTAGAGGAAATAAAAATAAAGGAGATATGTAATGGAGAAAGAGAAAAATAACTCTATCTTAAAAAATATCGAGGGAAAAGGATTTGGAAAAACTATCTGGAGTCCAATTGGAAGAGCTATGCACAGATACAATATGGTAGAAGCTGGAGATAGAATAGCAGTAGGAGTATCTGGAGGAAAGGATAGTATGACTACTTTAAATGCTCTAGTAAGAGTAAAAAAAATAGCTCAGATAGATTTTGAGATTATACCTATTCATATACAACCTAATACTGATAAAGCTTCTTATGAAAAGATTGAAAAATATTGTGAAGAGTTAGGTTTAAAATTACAGGTAGAGTCTACTAATCTAAGTGATATGTTATTTGGAGAAAAAGAGGTAAAAAATCCTTGCTTTCTATGTGGAAGAATAAGAAGAGGGATTCTCTATAGAATGATGAAGGAGCAAAATATAAATAAGCTTGCTTTAGGACATCATAAAGATGATATTATAGAAACTTTTCTTATGAATGTATTTTATCAAGGAAATATGAAGATGATGAAACCTAGCTATGTATCTGAAGAGTATGGAGTAAGAGTGATAAGACCTCTTGCCTATGTAGAAGAGGCAGATATCATAAGATATGTAAAGAAACAAGAACTTCCAGTAGTAGCTTCAGATTGTCCATATGAAACAAGTGAGAACTCAAAAAGATTGAGAGTAAAAAATCTTATAAAAGAGTTAGCACAGGAAAATAAAGATGTTAGAAGTGTTGTTTTCAACAGTATAAAAGAGATGTTAGATTAATTATTAGATAAAAAGTAAAAAAAATGATATAATTGTATTAGAAAAATTATTTTAATAAAAATATATAAAATAGAATTAAAAAATATAAAGTTGGGGGAAAATAAGATTATATAGGGAGAAAAAATGAATATTCTCGTGGTACAAAGGGAGAAAAAGCAGGCTGAATATGTAGCTAAGGGACTTAAGGAATCTGGATATATAGTGGAATATACTGATAATTTAGAGGAGGCTTATCATCTGTGTGAACTGATCTCCTATGATTTAGCAATAGTTGATACACTCATCTCTAATAAATCAGGATTGGATTTTTGTAAAAATTTAAGAGAGATAAATAAAGATATGGGAGTTATATTTTTATCATCTGATACAGATATTAATATAAAAGTAAAAGCTTTTGAATGTGGAGGAGATGATTATATTACTAAACCTTTTATCTTTATAGAGCTTTTAGCTAGAATTCAAGCTATTGTAAGGAGATTACAAAAAAAAGAGAGCAGCTTAAGTAATATCCTTAAAGTTAGAGATTTAAAATTAGATTATCTTACAAGAGAGGTGTATAGAGGAGAGAAAAAAATAGACTTAACCTCTAAAGAGTTTGCTCTATTGGAATATTTTATGAGAAATAGAAATATTGTACTTACTCGTACAGTTTTAAAAGAGCAGATATGGGGTATAGATTTTATCTCTGATACAAATATTGTGGATGTCTATGTTACATATCTTAGAAATAAAATAGATAGAGGGTATGATAGCAAGTTTTTTTATACAGTAAGAGGTGCAGGTTATATTTTAAAATAATAGATTTAAAAGAAAATTTTATTGTATAAAGAGAGTAAAGGAGAAAAAATGAATTTTTACGAAAAGATGTTAATAAAGGTATTAGAAAAAAGTATGTCAGCACAAGATAGTGAGATACTAAAAAAATTAAAATCTGGTATAGACTTATCAGCAAAAGATAAAAAGGAACTAGAAGAGTTAATAGATAGTCTATAGTTAGGAGGAAAAATGAAATTTATATATGATAGAAATAAAACCGCAGTAATTTTTGGGGATAGAGAGTATAGTTACAAGGAGATAATAAAAGGGATAAAATATTACTCTACACTTTTAAAAGAGAGTGGAAAAGTAGTAGTAACTATGGAAAATAGACCTGAAATGATATGTTCAATATTTTCTATTTGGGATAAAAAAGAGACAGCAATAGTTTTAGATTCTGGATATACGGGGGAGCAATTTGCTTATGCTTTTTCAGACTCAGAGCCAAGATATATTTTTACCTCTAAAAAGGTGTATGAGAGAGTAAAAGAGGGAGTGGAGTTATCTAAACAGAATATAGATATAATTATAGTAGATGATATTGAGATACCAGAGAATTTTGTTCCAGAAAATTATGAGGTAGAGATAGATGATATGGAGAGGGTAGCACTATTACTTTATACATCAGGAACAACAGGAAATCCTAAGGGAGTTGTATTGACTTTTAATAACTTAGAGTCAAATATCAGAGCTGTAAGAGAGATAGAGTTAGTAAATGACCAAGATAGAGTTTTAGCTATACTACCTTATCATCATATCTTACCATTGAATCTAACTTTACTTATGCCAATGTATTTTGGAACATTTTTAGTAATCTTAGAGGAGCTATCATCAGAAGCACTGAAATTAGCTCTAAAAAAACACCAAATAAGTGTAATAATTGGAGTGCCAAGAGTATGGGAGATGCTACATAAGGCTATAATGGGAAAAATCAATAGTAATTTTGTAGCTAAAAAACTTTTTAATCTTTGTAAAAAAGTAAATAGTTTAGCTCTTAGCAAGAAGGTGTTTAAAAAAGTAGCTGATGAACTAGGTGGAAATATGAGAGTTCTTGTTTCTGGAGGAGCAAAGCTTGACCCAGAGGTTTCTGCTAATTTTAAAGTATTAGGACTTCCTATCATAGAGGGATATGGTCTTACTGAGACATCTCCTATTATAGCTTTTAATCGTCCAAATAATAATGTTATAGGTTCTGCTGGACAACTTATTCCAAATATTGAAGTAAAGATAGCTGAAGATGAGGAGATACTAGTAAGAGGAGCCAATGTAATGAAAGGATATTATAAAAATCCTCAAGCTACCTCTGAAGCTATTGATAGTGATGGTTGGTTTCATACTGGAGATTTAGGAAAATTTGAAGGGGATTCTCTATTTATAATTGGAAGAAAAAAAGAGATGATAGTTTTATCCAATGGTAAAAATATAAATCCAGGGGATATTGAATCAGCTATTTTAAAAGAAACTGATTTAGTAAAAGAGATAGCAGTTATGGAGTACAATAATCATTTGATGGCTGTAGTTTACCCAGATTTTGATTTGATAAAGAGAAGAAAGATAGCTAATATCAAAGAGACTTTAAAATGGGAGATTATAGATAAATACAATGTAACTGCTCCTAAATATAGAAAGATATTAGAAGTAAAAATTGTAAAAGATGAGTTACCAAAAACTAAACTTGGAAAAATCAGAAGATTTATGCTTAAAGATTTCTTAAAGAAATCTGATGAAGAGGAAAAAGAAAGTACTCAAGAGAAAAAAGAGACAGTAACTGTTCCTCAAGAGTTAAAATTTGAATATGAAACATTAAAAAAATATTTAGTATCTACTTTTAATTGTGAAGTTGAACCAAATTTTCATTTAGAATTAGACTTAGGATTAGATTCTTTAGATATTGTAGAGATTTTATCATTTATAGAGACAAATTTTGGAGTAAAAATAAGTGAAGAGCAATTTAGTAATCTAAAGAGTATATTGGATATAGCTAAATTTATAAAAGAGAATGGTGGAGAGTATCACGAAGAGGAGATGGATTGGAAAAATATCTTAAATCAAGATATAGATGTACCTCTTCCAAAATCTAGCTTTGTATTAAGAGCTATAAATATAATTGTAAAACCAATATTTTCTCTATACTTCCGTTTACGTAAAATAGATACAGATAAGCTTGTAGAAAATCCAGCTCTATATATAGGAAACCATCAAAGTTTCTTAGATGCATTGATATTTAGCCAAGCTATACCTCTAAAAAAATTAAAAGATACTTACTTTATAGCAGTGGTTACACATTTTGATACACCACTTAGAAGATATTTAGCTGAGAGAGGAAATATCATCATAATAGATATAAATAAAAATCTAAAAGAAACTCTACAAATTTCAGCTAAAGTTTTAAGAGAGGGGAAAAATCTTGTTATATTCCCAGAGGGAGCAAGAACAAGAGATGGAGAGTTACAGGAGTTCAAAAAAACATTTGCTATTCTTTCTAAGGAGTTAAATATTCCAGTAGTACCATTTGGAATAAGAGGAGCTTATGAATCTATGCCTTATGGAAGTAGCTTCCCTAAATCTTCTCCTATTGATATTAAATTTTTTGATGAGATAGAGCCAGAGGAATTAACTATTGATGAGATAGTACAAGAAGCTAGAAAAGAGATAAATGATTGGTTAAAAGAGGATTAGTATGGAGATATTCATAGATAAAAAAGTCCAAAACTATTATTTACAACATAATTATAAAGGCATTGTATTAAAAAAAGAGATACAATCTTTTGGGTGAGCTGGATGTAGAGATATAATTCAAGGTGAATTTGTAAAAAATAGTGATTTATTAAAAGAAAATAAGATAAAATATGAAGAGAAGGATATAGAAGGGATAAAAGTGTTTATCCCTAAATATCTTAATTTAAATAATATTAAAGAGATTAGAATAACAAGATTATTCAGTGTTTTTAGTAAGGTTATGCTACTGAATATTGAATTGAGTCAAATATAATATTTTAATATTGAGGGGGATTTTGGTGAATTTTGTAAAAGATTATAATAAGACTGCTATTATTTATGATGGAAAGAGAATAAGCTACAGTGAGGTTATCAAAAAAAGTAAATATTTCTCTACTCTTTTTGATATCAAACCTCAGGATAAGGTTATCATCTTTATGGAAAATAGACCAGAATTATTATATAGTTTTTTAGGGACTTGGGATAAGAGAGGAACTTGTGTATGCTTAGATGCTAGTTTTAGTGGGAAAGAGCTAGTATATTATTTAAATGATTCAGATGCTAAGTTTATTTATACATCTAATGGAAGTCAAAAAGCTGTGGTAGAGGGATTGGCTCTATCAGGAAAAACTTCTGAAGTAAAAGTAATAAATGTAGATGAGATAGAAGTAAAAGATATTGAGATAAAAGAGTATATTTTAAAAGCTCCAGAGAGAGATGATATAGCTCTTATGCTATATACCTCAGGAACAACAGGAAATCCTAAAGGGGTAATGCTGAAATTTGATAATATTTTAGTCAATATAGAGGGATTAGATAAATATAAGATGTTTATTTCGGAAGATATAGTTTTAGCTCTACTTCCTATGCATCATATTTTTCCACTTTTAGGAGCAGGAGTAGTTCCTTTAGCTAAGGGAGCAACTATTGTCTTTTTAAAAGAGTTATCATCTCAAGCAATGGTAGAAGCTTTTAAGGAACATAGGGTAACTATGATGATAGGGGTTCCTAGACTCTGGGAGATGTTACATAAAAAGATAATGGAAAAAATTAATTCTAGCAAAGTAACTAAAGCAGTATTTAAATTAGCTGAAAAGATAGAGAGTATAAGTATAAGAAAGAAAATTTTTAAAAAGGTTCACGAAGGTTTTGGTGGGAATGTAAGATTTTTTGTTTCTGGAGGTTCTAAACTAGATCCACAAATATCAAAAGATTTCCTAACTTTAGGAATACAAGTGTGTGAAGGTTATGGAATGACTGAGACATCTCCAATGATATCTTTTACTCCTATCAATGAGATTGTTCCAGGTTCTGCTGGAAAAATTTTGCCAGGGGTAGAGGTAAAAATCTCTGAAGATGGAGAGATTTTAGCTAGAGGTAGAAATGTAATGGCTGGTTACTACAAACGTCCTGAAGCAACAGCAGAGACAATAGATAATGAAGGTTGGATACATACAGGGGATTTAGGAGAATTAAAGAATGAGTATCTATATGTAACAGGGCGTAAAAAAGAGCTGATAGTTCTATCTAATGGAAAAAATATAAATCCAGTGGAGATAGAGCAATGGATAATGGCTAATACAAATCTAATTCAAGAGATGGCAGTAGCTGAAGTGGATTCTGTACTTACAGCAGTTGTATATCCTAATTTCCAAAAAATAGTTGAAGAAAAAATAACAAATATAAAGGAAACTCTAAAGTGGGGAGTAATAGATAAATATAATGGAAAAGCCCCAAATTATAGAAAAATTTTAGATATTAGAATAGTCCAAGAGGAACTACCTAAAACTAAACTTGGAAAAGTAAGAAGATTTATGTTACACTCTCTTTTAAATAAAAAGGAAGAGGAGAATATAAAGATAGAGGAGCCTAAATTTCAAGAGTATTCAGAATTAAAATCATATTTAGAGAAAGTGAAGAATAAGAAGATTACTCCTATGGCTCATCTTGAATTAGATTTAGGATTAGATTCTTTAGATATGGTTGAACTTCTTACTCATCTAGAAACAAGTTATGGTATTAAGGGAGAAGAGAGTATAATAGTTAATAATCCTACTGTTGAAAAATTAGCTAATTATATAAAAGAGAATAGAGGAGAGAGAAAATTTGAAGAGATAAATTGGAAAGAGTATCTTAATCAAGAGAAAAATATTACTCTTCCAAATTCAAATATAGCTATACATCTAATAAAAGCTCTACTTTGGTTACCTTTAACTCTATATATTAGAGTAAAAAAATCAGGAATAGAAAATATTCCAAACGATAGACCTGTAATTTTTGCTGGAAATCATCAAAGCTTTTTAGATGCTTTTATATTTGGATATGCAACTCCATTTAAATATTTAGTAAACTCCTATTCACTTGCTAAAATAAAACATTTTAATAAAGGATATATGAAATTTTTAGCAAACCATTCCAATGTTGTATTAGTAGATATAAATAAAAATTTAGGAGAAGTTCTACAAACTATGGCCAAGGTATTAAAAGAGGGAAAAAATATAGTTATATTCCCAGAGGGAGCAAGAACAAGAGATGGAGAGATGTTGGAATTTAAAAAAGCTTTTGCTATTTTAGCAAAAGAGATGGAGGTAGATATTGTTCCTTTTGGAATAAGAGGAGCTTATGAAGCTTTTCCAGCTAACTCTAAATTACCTAAGCCAGCTCAAGTGGAAATAAAGTATTTTGAACCAATATCTTCAAAGGATAAAAGTTATGAAGAGATTGTTCAAGAAACTAGAGATACCTTGATTAAATGGGTAGGAAAATAGTTTGAAAATTTAAAAAGTTTGATTAACTAGATTCAAAACTAGATTAATCAAACTTTTTTTATAGAATATATAATATTGTAATTACTTTTCTTAAATTGATTTACTGGCTGAGTAATTACATAATATTTAAAATTTTAGTGATAGTCCTAAGTAATAATTTCTTTCTGGAGCAGGAATAGCTGTTGTTGCAGTTTCAAAATAATTATAGTGTTCATTAAATATATTATTAACTCCAATTTTAACAGTTAGATAATCTTTTATATTGTATTTTCCATATAAGTCTGTTACTCCAAATCCAGAAATTTTATGTTTATTGTAAGATTCTAGTTCTCTTTTTTCATAGCCACTATTATAGACATAAGTTGCTCCTAGAGAAAATTTATCATTAAATTTATAATCAGCTCCTAAAGTGATTTTCCATTTTGAAACAATTGGAACTTTATCTCCTTCCTTTAACCATTCGTTACTATTGACTTTTTTTATTTTAGCATCTATATAAGTTATAGACTCACTTAAAGTTAACTTATCAAAATAGTGTTGAGCAAAAATTTCGCTGCCATATCTTCTTGTTTGACCGATATTTTCAAATTTCCATTCCTTTAAAGCTGGATTATTAGCATTTCTGTCTAATGTTGCTATTTCATTATTAGTTTGTGAAAAGAAAATAGATACTGTAATAAAACTATTATCTATAACATCTTTTATTCCAAATTCAATACTATCAATAGTTTCAGATTTTAGATTGCTATTAGTATATTTTTGATTTTCTTTATTAGTTAATTGACTTGGAAGAGGAGAGATAAAACCTCTTTCATATCTAGTATAGATGCTTCCTACTTCACTAAATTTGTAATTAAGTCCAATTTCTCCAGCAAAATTATCTGTACTTTTATCTATAGCGGTATAATCATTTATTAAAATTTTATTTGAATTATTATTAGGGAATAATATTCCACCATTTTCTAAATTGTAACCTTTTATATTACCAAATGAATTTCTATAACCATTGTATTTTGAATATTCATATCTTAGTCCAGTAGTAAGAGCAAGTTTTTCAGTAAGATTATAATTATTAAGTAAATATAGTGCGTGGGTATCTTTACTGATATCAAAACTATTTTTTATAGTAACTATACCTTCAAGAGTTCCAAGAAGGTTAGGTGGAATAGGAAAGTTATCAATACTTACATCTGAAAATTTAAATCTATCCGTTGTAACTAAACTATCTCTTTTAACATTAGTAGTAGTATAATCATATCCCATTACTAAAGTTCCACTATCATAGTCAAATTTAGATTTTAATTTAATCCCTTGAGATTCTTCAATAAATTTTCCATCTAAAGTAGATTTTAAATTTTTTATTAAAGGTGAAAATGGCATATTTGAAGTAAATTTAGGAATAGAAAAATCTCTAGTATCATTTTATAAAAAGTTTCTTTCATATTTAGTTTTGAAAATATTTGAGTATAAAGTTAGAGAGTTGCTAGCTCTATATTCATAATCTAGAGAGAAAGAACCTCTTTTACTATCAAAATCAATATTTTCTCCTTTAGCTCGTCTATTTTGTGAAAGTAAGGATTTTTTTATCTCAGTAGATGTTTTACCTTCATCATTAAAATATAATCCTTGAAATTTTATTCTATGTTTTTCATTTATAATATAGTCTAATGTTCCATTAAAACTTTTATTTTCAGAATTTTCATTTTCTCTATATCCATCTTTATTAGAATATTGTGTAGCAAGACTTAGATAAAGATTATCATTTATATTTTGTCCTATTGAAAAATCTAAGTTTTTATTATAATACGAGCCACCTTTGAGATCTGCAGAGATAAAATCTTTTCTACTATCTGCTAAGGTTATAATATTAATTACTCCACCTGTTGTTCCACTTCCATATAAAGCAGCACTACCACCAGGTATTATTTCAATTTTTTCAATAGAACTTACAGGAATAGAATTAAGAGGTAGACTTCCCATAGATTCTTCAAGTGGGGTTAAGTTGATTCCATCTATCATAACTTTTACTCTACTCATTGAACGTTCTCCACTTCCACGAAGATTTATAGTTGGACCAAATTGAGTATTAGTAATGATTATGTTAGGAGTATCTCTTAGAATTGCTTCTACATTATTATATTGTTTTTTTGAGATATCTTCTTTTGTAATTAAAGTAATATTTTTATTAGTTTCAACTAATGGAGTATTTAAACCAGAAGTTGTTGTAATAGTTGTTGAGGATAAATGAATTTCATTTCCTAAAAGAATTGTATTTATAGATAAAATCATAAAAATTATTTTTTTCATTAAAAGTAAACTCCTTTATTTTTTAATTAAAGTTTACTAAAAAATAAAGATTAGTCGGTAACATATGTTACCGATTTTTAAAGAAAAATATATTATACTAATATTATCTAGTTTTAAGGAGGAAAATAAGATATGTTATCACAAAAAACAATTGATATAGTAAAAGCAACAGTACCAGCTTTAAAAGAAAGAGGAGTAGAGATTACTCAAGTATTTTATAAAAATATGTTAGGAGAAAATCCAGATATAAGAGCTATGTTTGATCCAGAAAAACAAAAAGATGGTTCTCAACCAAAAGCTTTAGCGATGACAGTATTAGCAGCAGCTCAAAATATAGAGAATTTAGCTATTTTAGCTCCTGCTGTACAAAAAATTGCTAAAACACATGTAAATGTAAATGTTAAACCAGAGCATTATCCTATTGTAGGAAAATATCTTTTAGGTGCAATTAAAGAAGTATTAGGAGAAACAGCAACTGAAGAAGTTCTTAATGCTTGGGCAGAAGCTTATGGAGTAATAGCAGATATTTTTATCAAAGTAGAAGCAGATATGTACGCTGAACAAAATAGATAATTGAAAAAGGAGCTGAAAACAGCTCCTTAAAATCTATTTATTTTCTTTTTTCTTTCTTTTTGAATTTTCCTTTTTTTCCTTACTTTTATCTTCGTTAGATTTATCCTTAGCTTTTTCAACAAGAGGTTTTTTACCATTTTTATCTTTTTGGAAAGCTTCTAATATAATTTCAGCTTCAGTAAAAGGAACAGACATAAATGAGAAGTTTTCAAAAACCTCAACATTTTTAATTTTTCTATCATCAACTTTAGATTTTTTTATAACATAGTCTACAAGTTTCTTAGGAGTCATAGCATTTTTTCTACCTAGTGCAATAAATAATCTTACTTTACCAGATTTTTCTAACTTAACCTCACTGATTTCATTGTAGTTATTCTCATCTAAGATATCATCATAAGCATGTTTTAATAAAGCAGCAACTAAATCTAAAGCTTGTTCTCCATTTAGAAGTTCCTTTGCAAAATCTTTAAAATTATCATAATTTCCTTCTGCTAAAATATTATTTAGTTCTTCCATAAGTCTGAATTTTTTAGCTTGTATTACATCTTTTATTTCAGGAACTCTCTCTTTTCTTATCTCAGTTTTTACAATTCTTTGAATTTGAAGTAATCTTCTATACTCTTGTGGAGTGATAAAAGTGATAGCAGTTCCTTCTTTTCCAGCTCTTCCTGTTCTTCCTATTCTATGTACATAGCTTTCAGCTTCTTGTGGTATAGAGTAGTTAATAACATGAGATAAATCATTTACATCAATTCCTCTAGCAGCTACGTCAGTTGCTACAAGTACATTTATCTTTTTAGCTTTAAATCTTTTTAAAGTAACCTCTCTATAATTTTGGCTGATATCTCCATGTAGACCTTCAGCATCATATCCTCTGTCATTTAATTTTCCTACTAAGTCATTGGCATCATTTTTTGTACGGCAGAAAACAATTCCATAGAAATCTCTAGTTAAATCAATAATTCTACAAAGAGCTTCAAACTTGTCTTTTTCATGTACTTCAAAATATATTTGGTCAGTTAAATCAGTAGTTAATTCTCTAGCTTTTACAGCTAAAACTTCATAATCTTTCATATGATTTTTAGCAATTTTCATAATTTCATTTGGCATAGTTGCTGAAAAGAATAACATTCTCTTATCTTCATTAGTAGCTTCTAATATTTTTTCAATATCCTCTACAAATCCCATATTTAACATTTCATCTGCTTCATCTAAGATAAAATATTTTAAATCCTGTAACTTGATAAGTTTTCTTTCCATTAAGTCAATTACTCTTCCAGGAGTACCAACAATAATATCAGTTCCTTTTTTTAATTGTCTAATTTGAAACTCTATTGATTGCCCACCATATACAGGAGTAATTCTTATTTTTTTACCATGAGCTAAACTATTCATCTCTTCAGCTACTTGTAGAGCTAATTCTCTAGTAGGAGCTAGAACTATTGCTTGTATAACTTTACTTGGCTCAAAATTTTCTAATATAGGAAGAGAGAAAGCAGCAGTTTTTCCTGTTCCTGTTTGAGCTTGCCCAATTATATCCTTATCTCCATTTAATAGAGCTGGAATTGTTAACGCCTGGATAGGAGTAGGCTGTTCATATCCTTTCTTTGCCAAAGCTTTTAATGTTTTCTCACTCAATCCTAATTCTCTAAATTGTTCTAATTTTTCCATTATTCACATCCTTATAATCTAAAATTCATCATTGTCCACCGTAGTGTCCTATAATATTTATATAATCTGTTTTATTATAGGAAACTCTCTGTTCAAATTTTATATAAGCATTTAGCGGTTAAAAAAGAGTAATAAATTTTTTATTAATTTATAATTCAGAGAATAATCCTATATTTTTCTAATACAGTATGATATATTGTACCATACTTTTCAAAGAATTGTAAGCTTTTTTATTTTTTTTACAATTTTTTTACAAAAAAAGTGTTTAAAAATCGTGTGTTTATATTTAGAAATTTATCTCCATTAAAATATTCTCATCTAAATCTTTAATTTGAAATTTAGTTTCATCTAAGATAGCAAAGCTATGGTTACTATTATTTTTAGGAAGAGATATGGAACCAGGATTAAAGAAATATCTCTCACCTTTTTTTTCAATCATTGGAATATGGAAATGTCCATATAGTAGTATATCTCCTTCTGACATAGGAAGAGGATTATCAATATTATAAATATGTCCATGAGTTAAAAAAACTCTTTTATTTCCTAAATATATCATAGAATAATCACTCATAATAGGATAACTCAACACCATTTGGTCTACTTCACTGTCACAATTTCCCCTTACTGCTATGATTTTATCTTTATATTTATTTAAAATTTCAATTACCTCTTTTGGAGAATAATCCTTAGGAAGAGGATTTCTAGGACCATGATATAATTCATCTCCAAGTATTACAAGTTTATCATAGTTTTCTTTTCCAAAAATTTCCATCACTTTTTTTAAATAGTATAAAGAACCATGGATATCAGATATAATAAATAGTTTCATAAATTTCCTCCTAAATAATATAAAAATAAAATTCAAGAATGATGAAGATTGAAGAGAATAAATAGAGCAAGTCAGCGAAAGCGAATGCTAAAAAACACAACTGTTTGAGTGAAACGAGTTTTGTGTTTTTAGTGAGCTAAGCCATACTTGCTCTTTATTCTTTGAACGAAAGTCATTCTTGAATTATTATCTATACAATTTATTTTTTTGAATAAAATCAGCTACTTTTTGAGGAAGCAGGTCATCAACTTTTTCATTTTTTTTCAACCTCTCTCTCACTAAAGTAGAGGAAATATTGTAGAGTGGAGTATCTAAATAGATTATATTATTATGAGAAACACCACCATTATAACCCTCTCTACGAAAAACAATAACTTTACTTAACTCTAATATTTTTTTATAATCTTTCCATTTAGAAAAATTATAAGCAGAATCTTCTCCAACTATTTCATAAAATTCATGGTGTCCACCATAAAAAGATATTATTTTTTTTAAGGTATCAATAGTATAAGAGGTTTTTTTACTTTTTATTTCAATATCAGAGATAATTATTTTTTCATTTCCTTCAAAGGCTAATTCACACATTTTTTTTCTAAGTTCTCCACTTAGCATAATATCATCTCTATGAGAAGCTTTTCCAACAGGAATAATAATTATTCTATCTAATTCTAGTTTTTTAAGAATAAATTTTACTATTTCAACATGAGCTTTATGTATGGGATTAAAGCTTCCACCATAAATTCCTATTCTCATTTTAACTCCGCAATAGCTTCTAAAAGCTCTTGATAGTTAGAAGCACAAGTTACAGCTTCTCTTAATTTTTTATTTCTAAAAGTTCTCATAAGTTCAGAAACAAGAGATAGATATTCTCTATTTTTTCCTTTAGGAGCACCTACTAATAAAATAAGATTTACTCCTTCTCCATCTGGAGAATTAAAATCTATTTTATTTTCAACTAATCCAACTGCTACTACTATCTCTTCTATTTTTTCACTTCTAGCATGAGGAATAGCAATTCCTTGACCTATACCAGTACTTCCTAATTCCTCTCTAGCCATTATATTTTCATAGAAATGCTGTTCATCTTTTAAGACATCAGTGTTTTCTCTAATTAAATCTACTAATATTTTTAAAACTTCCTCTTTTGTATGTTTTCCATTAATATAGGTAATCAGTTTGCTATTAAAATACTCTAACATCACTACCTCCTATAAAAAACTCTCCAAAAGTTTTTTTTCTACTTCTCTAAGTGGAGTATAATCTTTTATATTTTCTATCATATATTTTAATTTTCCTAAGACTTTTTTCTTATTAGATATATCTATATTCTCTACTAATTTTAGGGAAGATAAAATTTCCAATCCTTCAAGGCTTTCTAAAAGATTTTTATTAGATTTTAAAATCTCTTTTATCTCCTTAGCTTCTCCTTCATATTCACTAACTTTTTCATATATCTCTGTATTATCTCTAAATTTTACCATATATTGTATGAAAATATAGAAAATATTTTCATTGTATTCAGACATAAGTTTATTTAAAGCTAATACCATAAGAGGTTTTATATTGTTAGTTCCTATTAGAGCAAAATTAGAAGAGATTTTAAAAAATTCTTTCCTATCTCTTAAGAATAGCTCTTTTCCATATCTTTTTGCAAACTCAAGATTTCCATTAAAAAGAGTTTTAATATAGTTAGTCTTTACTTTTTCTATATCCAAACTAGAATATCTTTCAATTTTGTCTAAATTTTGCCTCTCTTTTATATCACAAGAGTATAGTAACTCTTCTACAAAAAGGTTATTATCATTTAAAAAAGCTATTACTGGAAGAGCTATACTTCCTTTTTTTCTTTTTAGATTTCCATTTGTATCAATAGTGATATATGCTCTTTTATCTAAAAATTGAGCACATTCACTCAAAACTTCTATCTTACCTTGACTTTCTAAAAGATTGAAAAGTTCACTGGCTTTCTTTTCTTTTATTATATTTAGCATATCACATTGCATTATTTATATTTCCTCCAATTCCTTTTAAACAATTATCCTCTAAAACTGTAAACTCTATTTTTAAGACAAAGAAATTTTCCATAGGTATATCAGTAGGAAGTTTTACTAAGTCTTTTTCAGTCATTATTATAAATGAAGCTTTCATACTATCAGCACGTCTTTGTATAAGTTCGATATCTTTTCTTTTAAAATTATGATGATCCATAAAATCTACTCTTTCAATATATGAAGGCTCTAATGAGATCACTGTTTTTTCAAAATTTAAAGGGTTAGCTAATCCAGAAAATAGTAAAACTCTTTTTCCTTTTACCCAGAAAAGAGGTTTTTGGTTTCCTTTTAAATCACAAAGAGATGTAACACCATGCTTTGCTATAGAAACCTCTTTTCCTAATTTCTTTTTAAGATATTTTTTTATTCTCTCAACTTCTCTTTCACTTACTAAATCAGATTTTGTTATAATAAATTCAGAAGCTCTTCTTGCTCCTTTTTTAAAATCTTCACGGAGCATTCCTTTAGGAAGAACCTCTCCCCAACCAAATGGATTAGTAGCATCTATTAAAACAATATCTCTATCTCTATAAAGCTTTCTATGTTGAAATCCATCATCTAAAACAATGGTATCTACACCAAAATGTTTTTTAGCAAACATACAACCTTTATATCTATTTGAACTGACAACAATGGGAACTTTTAAATTAAGAGCATGTATAAATGGTTCATCTCCACTCTCTCTAGCAGTAGCAAAAATTTCATATCCATCACTTACTAAAAGAGGCTCTCTTTTTCTCTTTCCTCTATATCCTCTTGAAACAACAGCTACTTTTCTTCCCATTTTTTGTAATCTTTTTACAAAATATTGTACAGCGGGAGTTTTACCAGTTCCTCCTACTGTGATGTTACCTATACAGATAATCTCTACTCCCTCTACCCTCCTTATAGGAAGAATTCTCTTATCATAGAGAAAGTTCCTTAAAGATGTGATGAGGTAATATATATATGCTAATATCCTCATTATTACTCCTCAAATAAAAATGTTCTACTCTATATTTTACCCTTAGTAAAAGTAAAAAGTCAAGGAATTTTCCATTTTTTAATTCTCTTCACACTCTATATTTAAAATTTTACAGGAACAATTTTAGATATTCCAATCTCTTTATTCATAGTTACTCCAAATATACTTTCAGATTCTCTCATAGTATCCTTATTGTGAGTAATCAATATAAATTGAGATTTATCTGTAAATTCTTTTAGTTTACCTATTAATTTTCTAGTATTTTTTTCATCAAGTGCTGCTTCTATCTCATCTAAGAATGTAAATGGACTAGGTTTGAACATAAATATTCCCATAATAAAGGCAATAGCAACCATAGATTTTTCTCCACCAGATAATAAAGATAGAGATTGTCTTTTCTTATTTCTAAATTTAACAAATATCTCTACTCCACACTCATCAAAGTTATCTGGGTTATTTAAAATTAATTTTCCTTCAGCATTATTTATAGTTTCCATACACATCTTATTGAAATTTTCATCAATAGCTTTATAGGCAGTAAAAAATCTACTGTGTATAGTTTCGTCTATCTCTTTTATTAAATCTAAAAGTACATTTTTTCCCTTAACTAAATCCTCTTTTTGTGAAGAAAGGAAAGTATACTTCTCATTTAATTCTTTAAACTCCTCAATAGCTAGAAGGTTTACAGCTTGGAAATTTTTTAATCTGTTATCTAAAGATTTAAATCTCTCTTTACACTCTTTGATATTTTCTATACTAATTTCAACACTCTCTATTTCTTCTAAAGACTCAAGATTTTCTTTTAATCTTTCCAAATCACTTTTTAATCTTTCAATTAAATCATTTAATTTGTTCAGAGCATCTCTTTTATGAAGTAGAAAACTATCTATCTCTTTTCTTTTTTTAATTAATTCTCTTTCCTCTTCACTTAACTTTTCATTTATTTGTTTTTTCTCTGTTATCTCAATATTTTCACTTTCATATTTTTGAAGTCTTTCATCAATCTCTTGAGTAAGAGCACTTTCACTCTTTTCTAATACTTCTACCTCTTTTCTCAATAGGGAGATTTTTTGTTTTATATCCTCTTTTTCACTTAAAAGAATTTTATACTCTTTCTCTTCTCTATCTTTTTCTCTTTCAATTTGACTTATTCTATCTTGAGCATTTAAGAAAATTATTTTTTTATCAGAGAACTCCTCTCTTTTTTGAGTGATTATACTATTTATTTTTTGAGCTTTTAAAATATCTTCCTCTTCCTCTTTTTTAAGTTCATTAACAATAATTTGTATCTTATCCATCTCGTTGTTAGAGTTTGTAATTTTTTTCTCAAACTCCTCACTGTATTTTATCTCTTCATCTAGCTCTATTTTAATAGTTCTAATCTCTTTACTTACTCTTTCTACTTTAGAGTTACACTCTTCAAAATACTCTGAAGCTAATCTTACTTGTTTTCTAAGCTCCTCTTCAGTACTGTCTATTTTATCTATTTCATTTTCAAAATTTTCCAACTCTTTATTAATTTTATTTTGTTCTTCAACACTCTCTTCAATTCTCTTTTTCAAAATTTCTACTTGCTCTTTAAGTTGTTTTATCTCTCTTTTTCTCTCAAAAAGTTGACTAGCAGTAGAGTTACCAGAATCTCCACCTGTAATTCTACCTCTTGAGCTAAGAAGTTCTCCACTTAAAGTAACTACGTTTCCAGCAAAAAGAGAGTTTTTTATTATCTTAAGAGCTGTATCCATATTTTCAACTACAAGAAGATTTCCTAATATAAATTCTGCTACTATTTTATATCTATCTTGGGTTTCTACTAGGTTAGAAGCTAGTCCAATAACTCCATCTAATTTAATATTTGGCTCTTTTTTAGGAGTTACCTTGATAGTATCCAATGCTAAGAAAGATGCTCTTCCTACTTTTTTCTCTTTTAAAATATTGATAGCTTTTTTAGCTACATCACTTGTTGAAACTATGATATCTTGTATATTTCCAGGGACTCCAGCCTCAATAGCCTTCATATATTTTTCAGGGACATTGACAAGAGAGATAAAAACTCCCTCTACTCCAGGTATCTTACTATTTAATACCTCTTTTACTCCCTTAAAAAATCCCTCATTATTTTCTTCCATTCTAAGTAGAGCTTGTAATTTTGACGAATATCTTTTTTCATCATAATCAGAACTTCTAATTATTTCAGAAAGCTTGTTCATTCTTTGGCTACATCTACTAATCTCTTTTTCTAAAAACTCTCCTCTTCCCTTTATATTTTCGAGACTTAAAGTTTTTTCCTCTTTAGATTTTTTAGCACTAACTAACTCTTTTTCCGCTTCAAAAATCTTTTTATTTGCTGCTTCTAGTTCCTCTTTTAAAGAGTTTATCTTATTAGTGCTTCCCTTTACCCTTCTGTTAGAATTTTCAATCTCATTAATGAGTTTCATTTTTTCTAACTCAAGTTCCATCACTTTTTTCTTTTTTATCTCTCTAGCTGTTTCAAAATCCTCTTTAGATTTCTCTAAATCCTTTATCTCTTTTTCAAAGATTTGATTTTCTTCAGATAGTAACTCTATTTTTTGTGCAACAAGAAGAGATTCTTTATCTAATTCAGCTAAACTTTTTCTTTTCTCCTCAATTTTACTTTCTCCAGCTGTAACTCTACTTTCTCTTTCCTCTATCTCCCTTTTATAGCTAGCACATCTTTCACTTATTCTTACTTTTTCTTTTTCCTTACTTTCAATCTCTCTTTTTAATTCTTGATTTTTATTTCCGTTTTCCTCTATATATTTTTTTAACTCTATTTTTTCTTTATCAATTATTTCTAATCTATTTTCAATTTCTTCAAACTCTGTTTGTAATTTATTATTTTCACTATCTAGGTTTTCTTTACTTTGATTACTTTTATCTAGCTCACTGTTTTTATTATTGTACTCACATTGATATATTCCCTTAGCAAGTGAATCCCTTTCTTTTTTTAACTCTAAATATTCTTGAGCTTTTCCAGCTTGTTTTTCTACTTTATCTCTATTTTCTCCCACTTCATTGAGAATTAAATCTATTTTTTCAAGCTCTGTATCTACATTTTCAAGATTTTTTACAGCTTCATTTTTTTGCCCTTGGAATTTTTTTATTCCAGCAGCTTCCTCTATAATACTTTTAATCTCTTTAGAAGAGGAACTGATTATTCTTTCTACTTTTCCCTGTCCTATTACAGAATAAGCACTTTTTCCAACTCCTGTATCTAAAAATAGATTAGCTATATCTTTTAATCTTGATTTAGAATCATTGATAAAATACTCATTTTCACCAGTAGAGTGCAACTTTCTAGTTATTTTTATCTCATCATTTTCCACTGCTAAAAAACTATCACTGTTATCTATATAGAGGGAAACCTCAGCAAAATTCATAGCTTTTTTATCTTTTCCACCAGAGAAAATCACATCAGAACTCTCTTTAGCTCTAATGTTTTTATAGGATTGCTCCCCTAAAACCCATAATACAGCATCAAGAATATTGGATTTTCCACTTCCATTGGGACCAACTATTGAAGTAAGTCCTCTATTAAACTCTATATATACCCTTTCACCAAAGGATTTAAAACCGAATATTTCAACTGCTTTTAAAAACATTTATGCCCCCTATTATCTGTAAATTAATATTATTAAATAGTTTATTACTCTTGAAATTCATCAATAGCTTTCCAAGTTATAACTTTCACATTTGAATAATCTTGGGATTTAGAACAACAACTTCCACAACTACTATTAGACTTAGAACAAGTATTACAGTTAGAGTGTGAAGAACACTCTTCTTTCTCTCTTTTTTGATACTCTTCATAAGTTTCTAAATAACCCTCTTTTAAAAGATTCTCGTAGGATTTTTCTAACTCTTCATAGGTTATTCCAAGATTTTTTGTAATTGCTAAATCACTATATACTCCAGCTGATAAAAGAAACTTTATAACTTTTTTATCTATCTCATTAATATTTTTATTCATAAAATACTCCTTATCTCTAAATAATAAAAATTTCTATTAAAAAATTATACCATACTTTTTTAAGAAATTGTTAGAAAAAACTGGATATTTAAGTTACTTTCTTTTTTCTTTACCTAAGAGCTATATTTATGTTATAATCAGAGTAATAGAAGTTTTTAGGAAGTGAAAATATGGGAAGAATAATATATTTTACAGGGGGAGCAAGGAGTGGAAAAAGTGCTCAAGCAGAGCAATATATATTTGATAGAGAATATACTAAAAGAATATATATAGCTACCTCGATTCCCTTTGATGATGAGATGAAGCTGAGAGTGAAAAAACATAGGGAGCAGAGAGGAGAGGATTGGATAACAATAGAAGGGTACAGAGATTTAATAAAAAAAATATCTCCTTATGTGGCAAAAGATGGAGTAATACTACTTGATTGTCTAACTAATATGGTAACTAATCTTATGATAATGGATAAGGATATAGATTGGGATAATCTTCCTATGGAAAGTTTAGAACAAATAGAAAAGGAGATATCTCAAGAAGTAAATAAACTTTTTGATTATTTTAGAGAGATACCAATGGATACAGTAATTGTATCTAATGAGTTAGGAATGGGAGTGATACCACCTTATCCTTTGGGAAGATATTTTAGAGATATTTGTGGAAAAGTAAATCAAATGGCAGGAAAATATTCTGATGAAGCTTATATGGCAGTATCAGGTTTACAATTAAAATTGAAATAATAATGGAGGAAAATATATGAACGGAATAGCACTACTTTTTAAATTTATGACAAGATTACCAATTGGATTTGAACCAAAATTTGATTCTGATTCATTGGGAAAGAGTATGAAATTTTTTCCAATAGTTGGAATGGTAATGGGATTGATATTACTAGCTTTTTTTTGGGCTCTTAGTTATGTAATATATTCTCCAATGGTAATGGTTGTTACACTTGTTATCATAGAGGTAATACTTACAGGGGGATTACATCTAGATGGACTGGCTGATACCTTTGATGGAATCTTCAGTTATAGAAGTAAGCAAAAAATGTTGGATATAATGAAGGACTCGAGATTAGGGACTAATGGAGGATTAGTATTAATACTTTACTTCATATTAAAAGTAGCTTTAATATATGAGTTGGATATGATAGCAGGAATACCATCAGGTATAGTATTGTTATTGACACCAGCTATAGCAAGATTAAATAGTGTAATAAACTGTGCTTCTGCTCCTTATGCTAGAGCAACAGGAATGGGAAAAACATTTGTAGATAATACTAATGGTTTTGGAGTAGTAGTAGCTACAATACTTACATTGATATTTAGTGGTATAGTATGCTATGTATTCTTTATACCTCTTACTATACTTATAATTATTCCTATTGTGATGTTATTAGGATTTATTTTTGCAAAACTTATGACTAGAAAAATAGGAGGAGTAACTGGAGATACACTGGGAGCTGTGGTAGAGCTTTCAGAGGTTTTAGTTCTTTTCTTACTATATATAGGAGCTATGTTGTTAGTATAGGTGTAAATATGGGAAAGCTTATTTTGGTACGTCACGGGCAAACAGACATGAATGTAGAAGGGATATACTTTGGTTGGTTAGACCCAGCTCTAAATGAAAAGGGAAGAGAACAGGGAGAGAGAGCCAAAGAGGTTCTAAAAAAAATACCATATGATAATATATATTCTAGTGATTTAAAAAGAGCTAGTGAAACAGCAAGATTAGTTAATTATTTAAATAGAGAGTTAGTTTTAGATAAAAGGCTAAGAGAATTAAATTTTGGAATTTTTGAAGGACTTAGTTATGAAGAGATAAAATCAAAATATCCAGAAGAGTGTAAAGAGAGTGAAAAAGATTGGCAGAATTTTAATTTTATCACTGGAGAAAATCCAAAAGATTTGCAAAAAAGAGCTGTTGGGTTTGTAGAGAGTTTAGATTTAGAAAAAAACAATTTAGTAGTTACTCATTGGGGAGTAATAAACTGTATATTAAGTTGGTACTTTTCTAATGAAATAGAAAGTTATTGGAAATATTCAGTAGAAAATGGTGGAATATGTATAATAGAGTTTGTAGATAGATTTCCAATATTAAAAGGATTAAATATAGGGTGATTAGTGTGGAAGATATAAAAAATATTTTGGGAGAGTTAAGAGGTTTAGATTTAGAGAGTATGCAACTTGCTCAAGAGGAATTGGATAGAAAAATGAAACCTCAAGGAAGTCTTGGAGTATTAGAAAAAATAGTAGTAAAGATGGCAGGAATATATGGTTACCCTATAAAACAGATAGATAAAAAATGCCATATAGTAGCTTCAGCTGATAATGGAGTTTTAGAAGAGGGGATTTCATCTTGTCCAGTAGAATATACGAGAATAGTTTCAGAAGCTATGTTAAATAGAATTGCTTGTATTGGTTTATTTAGTAAAAGATTGGGAGTGGAGTTTAATCTTGTAGATATAGGGATAAAAGAACCTATACCAAGAGATTATCCAAATTTATATAATAAAAATATAAAAAAAGGAACAAATAACTTTTATAAAGAGCCAGCTATGAGTAGAGAAGAGTGTTTAAAAGCTATTCAAGTAGGAATGGATATGATAAAAGAAAAATCTCAAGGGGTTACAGTTTTTTCTAATGGAGAGATGGGAATAGCTAATACTACTACAAGTTCAGCAATATTATACTCTTTTACGAGAGGTAATATAGATGAAATAGTAGGAAGAGGAGGAGGACTTTCTGATTCTGGATTAATTAAGAAAAAGAGAGTGATAAAAGAATCTTGTGAGAGATACAATACTTTTGAAATGGAACCAGTGGATATATTAGCTCACGTTGGAGGACTTGATATAGCTTGTATGGTAGGAATGTACTTAGGAGCAGTAAAATATAGAAAACTGATGTTAGTAGATGGATTTATTTCAGCAGTAGCTCTTCTTACAGCATATAAGCTAGAACCTAAAGTTAAAGATTTTATATTATTGACTCATATGAGTGAAGAGCCAGGAATGAAAGTGGTATTAAACGAGTTAGGAGAGAAGGCTTTTCTTAATATGGAGATGAGATTAGGAGAGGGAACAGGAGCTGTTTTGACTTATCCTATGATAGATTGTGCTTTGGATATGATAAATGGAATGAAAACTCCATCTGAAGTATATGATTTATTTAAATAGTCAATAACTATTAGGGGGATAGGTATGGATAAAAAATATGAGGGACATAGGGAGAGAATAAGACAAAAATATTTACAAGGAGGTTATTCAGCCTTTTTAGAGTATGAGATATTAGAGTTACTTCTTACTTATGCAATACCTATAAAAGATACCAAACCGATAGCTAAAGAGTTGATAGAAAAATTTGGAAATTTAGATGGAGTTGTAATGGCTTCTATAGATGAGTTGATGAGTGTTAAAGGAATAAAGCAAAATAGTGCTATATTTCTTAAGCTTTTAGGAGATACATCTAAATATCTTTATAGAGGAGATATGAAAAGAGATGGGATACAGCTTAGAGATAAAGAGTCCCTTTTAAAATATTTAAGAAGTGATATAGGATTTTCTAGTCGAGAAGAGTTTAAAGTTATTTTTCTTAATAATTTTAATATATTAGTGGGAAGCGAAACTTTATTTGTAGGAACTATTGATAAAAGTGCTGTTTATCCTAGAGAGATTTTAGAAAAGGTAATACAGTACAAAGCTAAAGGAGTTATATTTGCTCATAATCATCCTTCTGGAAATTTACGTCCATCTAAGCAGGATATTCAAATAACTGAACATATGCAAGAGGTATTAGAGATGATAGATGTAAAACTTCTTGAGCATATAATTATCACAAAAGATGGATATTTTAGTTTTTTACAAGAGGGATTAATCTAAATCTTGTTTTGAAAGAAAAATTATGATAAGATGATATAAATATTGTTTTCTTTTAAATAATATTTATTAGAGAGTAATTGGAGGATTTGATGGAAGATATAAATAAAGAAGAACTTGAAATAACTCAAGAGCCAAAGTTATATAAGGTATTAGGAGTTATGTTTGAAGTTACTAAAAAAAGATATTACTTTGAAGTGATAGATGGTGTAGAGTATAAAAAAGGTGATAAGGTAATAGTAGATACAGTTAGAGGTAAGGAGATAGGTTTAGTTTATGGAGAGGCTAGAATGATACCAGAAACAGAACTAGTTCTTCCACTAAAACCTGTTATAAAAAGAGCTAGTAAAGAGGAAGAGGAAAGATATATACAATTGAAAGCTGACTCTTTAGAAGCAAAAAATATCTGTAAGGAGAGAATAGCTCATCATAAATTACCAATGAAGTTGGTAGAAACTGAATATACCTTTGATAAAACAAAATTGATATTTTATTTTACAGCTGAGGGAAGAATAGACTTTAGAGATTTAGTTAAAGATTTAGCTAATATTTTTAGAGTGAGAATAGAGCTAAGACAGATAGGTGTTAGAGATGAAGCTAGAATTTTAGGAACAGTGGGTGTATGTGGAAAAGAGCTATGCTGTAGGACATTCATTAATAAGTTTGATTCTGTATCTATAAAGATGGCAAGAGACCAAGGACTAGTTATAAATCCTGCTAAAATTTCTGGGGTATGTGGTAGACTTTTATGTTGTATCAACTATGAGTATCAACAATATGAAGAAGCTCTTAGAAATTATCCTGCTGTAAATCAACAGGTAAGAACTCCAAAGGGAGATGGAAAAGTTTCAAGTATAAGTCCACTTAATGGATATTTATTTGTTGATGTAGAAAATAAAGGCTTAATGAAATTTGATGTTGAAGAAGTCAGATTTAATAGAAAAGAAGCAAATAAATTAAAAAATGAAAAAACTGCTGAAGAATTAGCTCATAAGGAGCTTGAAAAGGAATAATTATGTTGTATGAAAATGAGGATATGACAATACTCAGAGATAATTTTAAACTTATTCAAAAGGTAAATGGATTTAGATTTTCAGTAGATGCTGTAATACTTTCAGATTTTTTCAATCCTCATAAAGATGGGAAAGTTTTAGATATAGGAACAGGTAATGGGATAATTCCTATTTTACTCTATGCTAAAAATAAATCTAGGGATATAGTAGGCATAGATATACAAGAGGAAAATAGCTCACTGGCTATTAGAAATATAGAGTTGAATAAGTTAGAAGAATATATAGAAATAGTAAATTATGATGTCAAAGAATATCCTTTTGGAAACTCTTTTGATTATATAGTTTCAAATCCACCTTATATGAAAGTAGATGGAAAGAAACAAAATGATTTAAGCAGTAAAGCTATAGCAAGACACGAGATAAAATTGGATTTGTATGATTTAGTAAAAAATGCAAAAAGACTTTTAAAACCAATGGGAAGTTTTACCCTAGTTCATAGAAGCTATAGATTTATTAAGATTTCAAGAGTATTAGAAGAGAGTGGTTTTTCTATAAAAAGAGTAAGATTTGTTTATTTTTCTAAGGATAAAAATTCAAATCTTGTTCTTATTGAGGCATGGAAAGGGAAAAAATGTCAACTAGAGATTGAACCACCACTTTTTCTTGAGGAGAGTGGTTATTAAAAGGTAAGATATTAGTTTTAGATAACAACAAAAACAATTATAAAAATAGAAGGAGAAAATTTACACGAGCAAAAATGGAACTTTTAAAATTTGTTGAACAAAATAACTTAGAAGAATTTAAAAATAATTTGGATATGGATTCTATTGAAGAAGTAGATAATAATAAAAATACTATACTTCATCACTGTGTGGAGATGGATAAATACGACTTTGTAGATGCTTTACTTTATAATGGAGCTGACCCTAATGTAAAAAATAGAGAGGGAAATACACCATTACATATAGCAGGACAAAAAAATTATGGAAAAATAATGGAGTTATTATTAGAGTTTGGTGGAGATTTAGAGATAAAAAATAATCATCAAAGAACAGCTGTAAATTTAGCAATAGCTTCAAAAGCTACTAGTGTACTAAAGGTTATTGAAAATAGTGGAGCAGACTATGATGGTTTAGGAGCTGGATTTGAAAAAATTAATCACCACAGAAGATTAGAGGATTTTTAGGAGGGAATTATCCCTCCTCTTTTTATTTGTATTCTAAGTTAGAAGTAAGTAATTTTTCATAAGCAATCTTTTCTCCATCAATAAAAACAATACCACAGTACTCATAACCATTTTTATTAAAAAGATGTTTCATTGTTTCATTTTCTGGAGCAGTATCTACTCTAACACTTCTAATATTTTTACTAAGAGCTAACTTTTCAGCAAATTTAAAAAGCTCACTTCCATAACCTTGACCTCTTAACTCTTTATGTATAGCACATCTATGAATAGAAGCGTAATTACCAAAAGTTTTCCATTTTCCTTTTATATTTTTATATACTTCATCATCAGAAAAGTCCACTACTATATAACCTCTAATCAAATTTTTAACAATAAGAACATAGCCTATATTATTTTCTATATCATTAATGATAGTTTCTTTATTGGGATAATTTTCATTCCATTGAGTGGAATTATTTCTTTTCATATACTCTTTTGCATGAGAAATGACTTCTAAGATACTCTCTATATCTTCTTTTTTAGCCTCTCTAAAATTCATTTTTCCTCCTAATTTATAGAAAATTTAATAAATTATATAATTATAAAAATTTTATGTCAATAAAAAATTTACACATCTTTTACATTAATTAAATTTTTTTTTAACAAAGGAGTATTATTATTAAATAAATTAATTAAAAAATTTAGGAGGTTCATATGATTTACGGAATAATAGATTTAGGTTCAAATACAATAAGATTATCAATTTTTAAATATAATGATGGGAAGATAAAATTACTATCTAATAAAAAAGAGATAGTAGGATTAGCTCTTTGTGTTGAAAATGGAAGATTAACAGAGAAAGGGATAGAAAAAACTTGTGAAATTTTAAACAAATACAGAGAAAGTTTAGAAAATGCTCAAGTAAAAGTATATTCAGTTTTTGCTACAGCATCTTTAAGAAATATAAAAAATAAAGATGAAGCATTACAAGAGATAAAAGCTAAAACTGGAATGGAACCAGAAATATTATTTGGAGAAGAGGAAGCTAGATTAGGGTTTTTAGCAGTAAAAAGTGAGTATGATGTAGAGAATGGAATAGTTATAGATATAGGTGGTGGAAGTACAGAGATAGTTGTATTTGAAGAGGGAGAGATAAGAGAGCTTACAAGCATTCCTATTGGGGCACTTAATTTACAAGATGGAAATGTACCAGGATTAGTAGCAAAAGAAAAAGATATAAAAAGAATGAGAAGAATAGTAAGTAAAGCTTTAGATAAATTGGATTGGGAAAATAAAGAGTATTCTCAAATGTATGCTGTTGGTGGAACAGCTAGAGCAACTTTGAAAGTAGCTAAAGAATTATTTGGAGTTCCAGTAGAAAGTAAAAGTTTTAGTAGAGTAGAATTAAAAGGAATTATTAGAAAAATGAAAAGTGAGGTACATGAGGAATATAAGTCAGTATATAAAATTATTCCAGAACGTATTTTCTCTTTTGCTGGAGGAATTTCTATCTTAAGTGAGATAGTAAAGAAATTTAACTGTACTCAAATAAATATAAGTAAAGCTGGAATAAGAGAAGGGTATTTTATAGATAGAATAGTTAACTATTTAAAAGAAAACCAAAAGATTAAAGAGGCTGAAGAAAAAGTAAAAGAGGAAATTCTTGAAAAAGATGAAGCAGGTGAAAAAATTGGAGAATAAGGATAAAAATTTGTGTTTTGATAATAGGGAGTTTTCATGGTTAAAATTCAATGAAAGAGTTTTAGAAGAAGCACAGAAAGAGAGTGGAAATCCGATATTAGAGAGATTAAAATTTATCTCAATTTTTACAAGCAACCTAGATGAATTTTTTATGGTAAGAGTAGGAACTCTAACTGATTATCAAAAATATTTTAAAGAGTATGTAGATAGTAGAACTAATTTAACTCTTCAAGAGCAATTAAGTGAAATATATAGAAGAAGTACAGAGTTATATATAAAATGTGATGAAGTATATGGAGAAGTTTTAGAAGATTTAAAAGAAAAAGGAATAAAAATAATTAAAACTGATGAGTTAGATGAGGAGAAAAAGAAAAAAATACTAAAATATTATAAGAAAAATATTTTACCAATATTATCTCCCCAAATAATAGATGTTTGGCATCCATTTCCTTTTTTACAAAATAAAAAACTATATGTAACTGTTGAATTAGAGAAGAAAAAAGAGAAAAAGCTAGTTGGAATAATTCCAGTACCTGTAAAAATAAGTAGATTGTTAGAAGTAGAGGGAATGGAGAATACCTTTTTATTGTTAGAAGATATAATAGAGTATTTCTGTAAGGATATATTTTCAATGTATAAGGTTTTGGATTCTACAGTTATCTCTATAACTAGAAATGCTGACATAGATACAGATTATGATATGAGTTTTGATGAAAATGCTGATTATAGACAATTTATGAAAAAACTTATAAAAAATCGTTCTAAATTAGCCCCAGTTCGTTTAGAGTTTCAAAAAGAGATGAGCAAGTTTTTTACTAGATATTTTTTAAAAAGTTTTAATTTAGAAGATGAGCAACTTTTTATTTCTAAAGCACCTTTGGACTTAAGCTTTACTTTTACTTTAGAAAATATAATAAAAGTAGAAAATAAAGAAGAATTACTATTTTCTATATTTAAGCCAAAAGAAAATTTAGAAATAAATAAAAATTTGAATATAGCTAACCTTCTTTTTGAAAAAGATTTACTTCTTTTTTATCCTTTTGAAAGTATGAAGCCATTTTTAAACCTTTTGAAACAAGCTTCTGAAGATGAGAGAGTAGAGAGTATAAAAATAACATTATATAGAATATCTAAAGACTCAAAATTAGCTAACTATCTAATATCAGCAGCAGAAAATGGAAAAGATGTAACAATACTTATGGAGTTAAGAGCAAGATTTGATGAGGAAAATAATATAGAGTGGGCTAAAAAATTCCAAGAGGCAGGGTGTAGAGTGATATATGGAGCAGATAAATACAAGGTACACTCTAAAATTTGTCAAATAACTTATAAGACAGAGGAAGGATTTAAATATATAACACAGGTTGGAACAGGAAATTATAATGAAAAAACAACTAAGATATATACAGACTTTTCAATTATTACTTCTGATAAAGAGATTGGTGTAGATGCAGATAAATTTTTTAAAAATATGGCTGTAAATAATTTAGATGGGAAATATGAAAAGTTATGGGTAGCTCCTACAAGTTTTAAGCAAAATGTTTTAAAAGGAATAGAGGAAGAGATAGAGAAGTCAAAAAGAGGAGAAAAGGGAATAGTTACAATTAAATGTAACTCTTTTACAGATAAAGAGGTTATGAAAGCTTTGATAGTAGCTTCTAAAAATAATGTAGATATCAATTTAATAGTGAGAGGAATTTGCTGTATAATCCCAAAAGTGAAAGGACTTACTGAGAATATAAAGGTTGTAAGTATAGTGGGAAGATTTTTAGAACATTCTAGAATATATTCTTTTGGACAAGGTGATGAACAAAAATTATACATATCCTCTGGAGATATGATGACTAGAAATACAGAAAATAGAGTTGAAATATGCTGCCCAATTGAAGATAGAATAATTAAGCAAAAAATAAACAGCATAATAGATATAATATTAAAAGATAATGTAAAGAGTAGAGAATTAGAAAAAGATGGAGTATATAGATATAGACATATAGGAGAGATACCTATAAATTCTCAAGAAATTTTTATGGAAGAGAGTGAAACCTTTTAATTTGAGAATTTTTAATATTTAACATATATTTAACTAAAGCTTTACATTATTTTTACAGAAAATAAATTTTAAATTAACATGTGACTGATACAATTACTTTGTAAATAAGAAATAGATATTGGAGGGAAAAGGATGTATAGATCAGATTCACATGTACATAGTGAATTTTCTGGAGACTCTAAAGAAAAATTAGAAAAAATTATTGAAAAAGCAAAAGAGTTAAAAATGGATGAAATAACAATAACAGATCATTTAGACTTAGATTTTCCAATGAAACCAAATATTTTTACTTTAGATCTAGAAAAGTATATTGAAAGATTAAAAGAATTAAGAAAAAGAGAAAAAGAGTTACAAATAAAGATAGGAATAGAAATAGGATTACAACCTACACTTGTAAATAGATACAATTCTATTTTTGAAAATAAAGATATAGATTTTATAATAGGTTCATCTCATGCTATATCAGGAAAAGATGTTGCAACTAAAGATTTCTTTTTAGGAAAAGAAAAAAATGAAGCACATAGAGAGTATTTTTTAGAAGTTTTGAAAAATATAGATTTGTTTCCTGAAATATCAGTTTATGGACACTTAGATTTTATAAATAGATATGGAATTGGAGTTTATAAAGATTATAAAGATTTAGATTATATTTTACATCAAGATATTATTGATGAAATTTTAAAAAAATTAATTTCTAAAAATATAGGAATTGAAGTAAATACTTCTGGATTGAGATATGGATTAAAAAATTTTCATCCCCATATAAATATTTTAAAAAGATATAAAAAGTTTGGAGGAGAGATAATTACAATTGGTTCAGATTCACATAGATCAGAAGATATTATGAAAGATTTTGATATAGTAAAAAAATTATTAAAAGAATTAGGGTTCAATTCTTATTGTACATTTAAAAATAAAAAGATTGAATATAGAGATTTAGATATTTAAGGAGGAAAAATGAATTTTAAGAAAGTAATGTTAGGAGTATTTGCAATAGGATTATTAGCAGGATGTGGAAATGAGAAAAAAGAGGAAGTAAAAGTAGCAACAGAAACTCCAATGACTTTAGAACAAATAATAGAAGCTGCTAAAAAAGAAGGAGAGGTAAACAGTGTTGGAATGCCAGATGCTTGGGCTAACTGGAAAGGAACTTGGGCAGATTTAAAAGAGAAATATGGATTAAATCATGTAGATACAGATATGTCTAGTGCTGAGGAGATTGCTAAATTTAAAGCTGAAGGAGAGAATGCAACAGCAGATATAGGTGATATTGGTTATGAGTTTGGAACAGTAGCAAAAGCACAAAATGTAACTTTACCTTATAAACCAACTACTTGGGATGAGATTCCTCAATGGGCAAAAGATCCAGAAGGACATTGGGTATTAGGATATACAGGAACAATAGCTTTTATTGTAAATAAAGATCTAGTTACAAAGATACCTACTTCTTGGAAAGAGTTAGGAGAGAGTGATGCCAAGGTAACAATAGGACCAGTTGGAATCGCTTCACAAGCAACAAACTCAGTTCTAGCAGCAGCATTTGCTCTAGGTGGAGATGAAGGAAATATTCAACCAGCTATAGATTTCTTTGGAAAAATAGCAGAAGAGGGAAGATTATTATCAAATGATCCATCTATTGCTGCTCTAGAAAAAGGAGAAGTAGAGGTTGCTTTAGTATGGGATTTTAATGGATTAAACTATAGAGATCAAATAGATAGATCAAGATTTGAAGTATTGATTCCTTCAGATGGTTCATTAATCAGTGGATATGCTACAATTATCAATAAATATGCTAAACATCCAAATGCAGCTAAATTAACAAGAGAGTTTATCTTAAGTGATGAAGGACAAATCAACTTAGCTATTGGATATGCAAAACCTATAAGAACAAGTGTTCAATTACCAGAGGAAGTAAAAGCAAAACTATTACCAAATGAGCAATATAAAAATGCAAGACCAGTTAAAGATTTCGATAAATGGAAGAAGACTTCTGAAAATATAGCACAAATGTGGCAAGAAGAAGTAGTATTTAAAATGAATAAGTAATAGGATATAAGGTGAAAAGATTGAAAAAATTAATATTTGTACTTTTAGATGGATTAAATAATAAACAAAGTAACTTAATGGGGTATATGAATGCTCTTGTAAAATCAGGATTAGCAATAAGAGGAAGGGTATCGTCAGAGATGCCCTCTCTTTCTAGACCATTATATGAAACTCTTTTAACAGGTAAGACTCCTGTTGAGCATGGAGTTGTAAATAACTCTATATCAAGACTATCAAGGGAAGAAAGTATATTTTCATTATGTAGAAAAGCAAATTTAAAAACAGGAGCAGCTGCTTATTATTGGGTAAGTGAACTTTATAATAGTACTCCATTTAATAGAATAGAGGATACATATACAGAAGATTCAGATAAAAATATTCAACATGGAATATTTTATACTTTAGATCATTATCCAGATGAGAATGTATTTTTAGATGGAGAATATATTAGAAGGAAAAGCAATCCAGATTTTTTAATGATTCATTCTATGAATATAGATGATAAAGGACATAAAAATGGTTCGGAAAGTTCTCAATACAGAAATGCGGTAAGAAATGTTGATGGAATACTTTCAAATTTTGTTCCTAGATGGATAGAAGAGGGATATACAATAATAGTAACTTCTGATCATGGAATGAGTTATGATGGAAATCATAGTGGAAGTGCAGAAGAGGAAGCAGAGGTTCCTTTTTGGTTAATAAATAGTAGTGAAATGGTAGAGGCAATTGATCCAATACCACAAGTTAAGATAACAGAGATAATGAGAAAAATTTTAAATATATAAAATTAGGAGAAAAAATGAAACAACATGATAAAGAAAGATTAAAATATGGATTACTTTTATCTCCTTTGGCTATTATAGCTTTTTTAGTTTTAATAGTTCCAATAATTTCAATAGTATTAGGAAGTTTAAAAGAAGATGGGAGTTCAACATATTCATTATATAACTATATGTATATATTAGGAAGTAAGTTTTATAAACAAAGTTTTACAAATAGTATAAAGATATCTTTAATATCTTCAATTTTAGGGATAGTTATATCTTTTCAATTAGCTTATTCAATAAGTAAACTAAATAATAGAATAAAAGATGTTGTTCTTTTATATTCAAATATGATGTCAAACTTTTCAGGATTACCATTGGCTTTTGCTCTGATAGTTATTTTAGGAACAAATGGAGCAATAACTCTTATATTACAAAAAATAGGTATATCAGAGTTTAATATATATACTCAAGCTGGATTGATACTAGCTTATACATATTTTCAAATTCCACTAGGAACATTATTACTTTATCCAGCTTTAGATGCTTTAAATGAAAGTTGGAAAGAAGCTTGCAGTTTATTAGGGGGAACAAAAAAAGATTTCTGGTTGAGGATAGGATTACCAATATTAAAGTCTTCTATAATAGGGACAACAATAATTCTTTTTACTAATGCAATAGGAGCTTATGCTACTGTTTTTGGGATAATGACATCTAATTATAATGTTATTCCAATTAGAATTGGAGCTTTGATTTCAGGGGATGTTATATTAAAGCCAAACATGGCTTCTGCATTAGCGATAATGTTAATCATAATTATTTCCGTAGTTTTCTTTGTAAATGAGAAATTTATTCAAAGAAGGAAATATTAGTTAGGAGAGAAAAATGACAAATAAGAAACACTATTTTATAGTAGGGATAATATTATTGTTTTTATCAATTCCAGTTTTAGGGACAATATTATATTCATTTAGCTCTAGTTGGGGAGCTACTGTATTACCAGATGGATTGAGTTTAAAATGGTATAACCAACTTTTTTCTGATACAAGATTCATACTTTCGTTACAAAGAAGCTTACTTTTAGCAGTGGTTTCTTTAGTAATAAGCCTTATAGTAATAATTCCATCAATAGTTATATCAGCTTATTATTTTCCAAAAGTTTTAAAAGTAATAGAGCTTTTATCATTACTTCCATTTATGGTTCCAGCAGTTGTTTTAGCAGTAGGGCTTTTAAAAGTTTATTCAGGACTTAATATCACAATATTTGGAATTCCAATTATAATATTGGGAGCATATTTTTCAGTTGCGTTTCCCTTTATATATAGAGGGGTAAAAAATGGATTAGATTCCTTGCATTTACAAAGTTTAGTTGAAACAGTAAATATTTTAGGGGGAACAAATTTAGATGCCTTTAGATTTGTAATTCTACCTAATTTAAAGAAAGGAATAACAAGTTCAGGAATTTTAAGTTTAGCTATACTTTTAGGAGAGTTTATGTATGCGAACCTCTTAATTGGAGGAAGATATGAAACTCTTCAAATTTATTTAAATAGTATGAAAGGAAAAAGTGGACACTTTACAAGTGCAATGGTTAGTTTATTTTTCATTTTCATATTTGTAGTTACATATATTGCGATTAACATGGAAAAAGTTGTAAAAAAAAGAGAGAGGAAATAGATTATGGGATTTGTAGAAATAAAAGATTTGGTAAAGAATTTTGGAGATACCCAAGTTTTAAAAAATATAAATATAAGTATTGAAGAGGGAGAGTTTGTAACATTATTAGGACCTTCAGGTTGTGGAAAAAGTACACTATTAAGATGTTTAGCTGGTCTAAACTCAATAGATGGAGGTAAAATATTTGTAAATGGAAAAGATATCACAGATATGGAGCCAAGAAATAGAGATATAGGAATGGTTTTCCAAAACTATGCACTTTTTCCAAATATGACAGTATGGGAAAATATAGAGTTTGGATTAAAAATAAAAAAAGAGAAAGATTATGAACAAAGAATAAAAGATATGATTGAAATGGTAGGACTTACAGGAAAGGAGAAACATTATCCTTCAGAGTTATCAGGAGGGCAACAGCAAAGAGTAGCCTTTGCAAGATCTTTGATAACTAGACCTACTATACTTCTTTTAGATGAATCACTATCAGCTCTAGATGCTAAAATAAGAAAAAGCTTAAGAGATAGATTAAGACAGATACAAAAAAAATTAGGAATAACAACTATTTTTGTAACTCATGACCAGGAGGAAGCTCTTGCAATCTCAGATAGAATTTTTGTTTTAAATAAAGGGGAAGTATCACAATCAGGAAATCCAGAAGAGATTTACACTAATCCAGCTAATGAATTTATGGTTGACTTTATAGGTAGCTACAATATTTTTAAAGGAGAAGAAGTTGAAAAAGTACTAGGAATAAAGGGAAATAAAGTAGCAGTGAGACCAGAATCTATCTATGTAAGAGAAGAGGGAAGAAATTATAACGAAGAAAATTTCTATACAACTTCAAGTGTAATAAAAGATAGAATTATAATAGGAAGTGTAATAAGATACACAGTTGAAAAAAATGGAGTAGAATTTTTAGTTGATTTATTAAATAGAGGAGAAAATAAAGTCTTTAACATAGGTAGTGAAGTTGAACTGATGTTTATGAAAAAAGAGATAAAAGTATATTAAAATTTACATATTTTTTACATTAAATAAAGGTTAATTTAACATACAAGAGTTAGAATAATTTTGTAAGGAAAATTAAAATACTTGGAGGGATAAAATGTTAAGTAGAAAAAAATTAATGTTAGCAGGAATGACTTTAATGGCAGCAACAAGTTTTGCACAAGCAAAATATGTATTCTATTTTATAGGAGATGGAATGGGAGCTGGGCAAAGACAAATTACTGAAGAGTTTAAAAAGGGAGTATTAAAAAAAGATGGAAAATTATTATTAAACTCTTTACCATTTGCTGGAATAACAACAACATATTCAGCAGATACATTGATAACAGACTCAGCAGCAGCAGGAACAGCTTTAGCTACAGGACATAAAACAAATAATGGATATATAGCTAAAGATGTAAATGGAAATAATCTTCAAACTTTATTAGAAATGGCTCAAGATAAAGGAATGGCAACAGGACTTGTTTCTACAACTAGAATAACTCATGCTACTCCAGCTGTATTTGCAGCTCATAATTTAGATAGAGATGATGAAAATGGAATAGCTGAGGACTATGTAAATAGTAATGTAGATTATTTTGCAGGTGGAGGATACAGACACTTTGTAGGAAAAGATAGTGGCCTTACAAGTAAAAGAAAAGATAACAGAGATTTAGTAAAAGAGTTTGAAGCTAAAGGGTATAAAACATTTATAGGAGAAGATTCTACAAAAGCATTTGAAAAATGGACTCCAAAAGATGGAGAAAAAGTATTTGCAGCCTTTAGAGCTTCACATATGCCATATACAGTAGATGATATAAATGAAAAACTTCCTACTTTAAGTGAAATGACAGAAAAAGGAATTGAGCTATTATCAAAAGATGAAGAAGGATTCTTTATGATGGTAGAGGGAGGAAGAATTGACCACGCTTCTCATGCTCAAGACGTAGTAGGAACAATATATGATACACTAGCTTTTGATGAAGCAATAAAATCAGCTTATGAATTTTACCAAAAACATCCTCAAGAAACACTTATAGTAGTAGCTGCTGACCACGAAACAGGAGGAATGGGATTAGGATTTGGAAATAATTATTTTATGAATCTTGAAGAGTTAAAAGGTGTAAAAGTTTCTATAGAAGATACTTTACAAAAAGCTTATAATGGAAATAGAGATGAGTATTTTAAATATATAGCTAAAAATATGGGATTAAATAATTTAACTGAAAAAGAAAAAGAGAGCATCCTAAAAGCTATGGATTTAGAAGATAGTGAAGCTGACACAACTAACCTTTATGCAGAGTATAGTCCAACAGCTATTACAGTAGCTCATATACTTTCAGAAAGAGCTGGAATGCAATGGACTACATTTGCTCATACAGGAACTCAAGTTCCATTAGCAGCTGTAGGAGCAGATTCAGATAAATTTATAGGATTTAAAGATAATACTGATGTTGCTAAACTAATAGCAGAAAGTATAGGTAAAAAAATAAAATAACCTTAGGGGGATAATTAAGTTGAAAAAAATAGGGATTATTATAGTGATAATCTTCCTAGCCCTTCTAGCTTTTTCTCAGAAGCTAGAAGGGTATATTTTTAAAAGGGAGAGTATTGGAAGAGTATTAGTAGTAGATAATAGTAATGCAATAGTTCAAGGAGTATCTAAAGTAGGTAGTCAAGCTTTAACTGTTGAAGTTCTTACTGGGAAAAATAAAGGGAAAGTTTTAGAGATAAATAATCTATTAAATGGAAGTATGGAATATGATGAATTTTATGAAAAAGATGATAAAGTTCTTATGTATGTAATGGAGAATGATGGAAAATTAGCTGGAAAGGTTTTATCTCTTCTAAGAATTGATAAAATTATAGGATTAGGACTTATATTTATAACTTTATTATTAGTTTATGCTAGGAAAGTAGGATTTCAATCTCTTTTATCTTTTGTAGGAAGTGTAGTTATTATTTGGGAATTTTTGATACCAGCTTTAAAAGAGGGAGAAAATATCTTTTTAATAACAATTATAACTTTAATCCTTTTATCAGCTTTGATTATCTTTTTAGTGGCTGGTTTTACAAGAAAAGGTTTTACAGCTTTTTTAGGAACTATGTCAGGACTTTTTACAACTGCTAGCTTGACATTTTTATTTGGAGATATATTTAGAATAGATGGAATGAGCCAACCTTTTGCTCAAAGTGTTATATTTGCAAGTGCAATGAAGATAGATATTTTAAAAATATTTTATGCTGCTATTGTGATAGGAGCTAGTGGAGCAGCAATGGATATTGCTATGGATATGTCAGCTACAATAGAAGAACTAAAATATCATAATCCAAATCTTAACAGAAGAGAATTAGTAAAATCTGGATTTAATGTAGGAAGGTCAGTTATAGGAACTATGACAACTACACTTTTATTAGCTTATTCAGGTGGATTTTTAACTCTTATGATACTATTTTTAGAAAGAGATATGACACTTTTACAAATCTTAAATATGAAGATGATAACTTCAGAGATTATCAAGATAATCATAGGAAGTATTGGATTAGTTGTAGTAGCACCAATGACAACATATATAGGGGCTTTTATCTATTCATTAGAAGAGAAAAAAATTCTAAGAATAAAAGAGAAGATTTCTTTGAAAAGAGTTGTTAGTACAATAATCAAATAAATTTTTGTTAAAATATAAACAGAATATTTAAAGAGGGACTTTTACTTTACCTTAAAAGTAAGAGTTTCTCTTTTTATTTTTATTGCCATATTTTTAATAAAAGAAAATATAATATATCAAAAAAGTATGTTATAATGAAAGAGGATAATGAAAGATACAGGTGATAAAATGTTTAAACTACACTCGAAATATACTCCTATGGGAGACCAGCCAGAAGCTATAAAAAAAATTGTTGAAAATATAAATGATGGTATAGCTGACCAAGTATTATTAGGGGTAACAGGTTCTGGAAAAACTTTTACTATTGCTAATATTATAAAAGAGACAAATAGACCAGCACTAATATTAGCTCCTAATAAAACCTTAGCAGCTCAATTATATAGTGAATATAAGAGTTTTTTCCCTGAAAATGCTGTAGAGTATTTCGTATCTTATTATGATTATTATCAACCAGAGGCTTATATAGCAGTAACAGATACATATATAGAAAAGGATTCCTCTATAAATGATGAGATAGAGAAATTAAGACAAGCAGCAACGGCAGCTCTTATAAATAGAAGAGATGTAATAATAGTGGCTTCTGTTTCAGCTATCTATGGGTTAGGGTCAGCAGAGACTTATAAAAAGATGACTATTCCAATAGATAGACAAACAGGAATAGGGAGAAAAGAGTTAATTCAAAGACTTATAAGTATAAGATATGAAAGAAATGACTTAGCTTTTGAAAGAGGGAAATTTAGAATAAAAGGTGATGTAATAGATATCTATCCTTCGTATACGGAAACTGGATATAGACTTGAGTTTTGGGATGAGGATTTAGAAGAAATTTCTGAAATAAATACTCTTACTGGACAAAAAATTAGAAAAAATCTAGAGAGAATAATGATATATCCAGCAACTCAATATCTTACTGAAGATGGAGATATAGAGAGAATTATAGCTGAGATACAAAAAGATAAATTAGAAGAAGTAAAAGCTTTTGAAGATAAAGGAAAACTTTTGGAAGCTCAAAGATTGAAACAGAGAACAGAATATGATATAGAGATGATAAGAGAGATAGGATATTGTAAGGGAATAGAAAATTATTCTAGATATCTTTCAGGAAAGAAACCTGGAGAAACTCCAGATACTTTGTTAGAGTATTTTCCAAAAGATTTTGTAACATATATAGATGAATCTCATATATCTATTCCACAAATAAGAGGAATGTATAATGGAGATAGAGCTAGAAAAGAATCTCTTGTAGATAATGGATTTAGACTTAAGGCAGCATTGGACAATAGACCACTTAAGTTTGAGGAATTTAGAAAAATAACTGGACAAACAGTTTTTGTATCAGCTACACCTGGAGATTTTGAGATACAAGAGTCAAATGGAAATATAGCAGAACAACTTATTCGTCCTACAGGAATACTAGACCCAGAAATAGAGGTAAGACCTACTAAAAATCAGGTTGATGATTTAATGGAAGAGATAAGGATAAGAGTAGGAAAAAATCAAAGAGTACTTGTTACAACTCTCACTAAAAAAATGGCAGAAGAGTTAACAGAGTATTATTTAGGTTTTGGACTTAGAGTAAAATATATGCATTCAGATATAGACACTCTTGAAAGAATAGATATAATCAAAGGACTTCGTAAAGGAGAGTTTGATGTACTAGTGGGAATTAACCTTCTTAGAGAGGGATTAGATATACCTGAAGTATCATTAGTAGCAATTCTTGAAGCTGATAAGGAGGGATTTTTAAGAAGTAGACGTTCTCTTGTACAAACAATAGGAAGAGCAGCAAGAAATGTAGAGGGAAGAGTTATACTCTATGGAGATATTATTACTGATTCTATGAAAGAGGCTATTGATGAAACTAATAGAAGAAGAAAGATACAAAATCAATATAATATTGAAAATGGAATAGACCCTAAAACTGTAATTAGAGAGATAAGTGAAGATATAATAAATCTTGATTATGGATTACCAGATGAAGTTGTAAAAGAAAAAGATAAAAAGGTATTCTCATCTAAGGCAGATATAGAGAAAGAGATAGCTAAACTTCAAAAAGAGATTACTAAATTATCTAAGGAATTGGATTTTGAAAAGGCTATTGTAAAAAGAGATGAGATGATAAAATTAAAAAAATTACTGCTAGAGTTTTAGATAAGGAGATTTATGTTTGAAGAGAGAACTTACACAGTAAGTGAATTTAATAGGATGGTAAAAGGATATATAGAGGAAAATCCTAGCTTGAGAGAGTTTTTTTTAGAAGGAGAACTTTCAGGGGTAACTTATTATAAAAGCGGGCATCTATATTTTAATTTAAAAGATAAAGATGCTCAGATAAAGTGTGTAGCTTTTAAATATAAGTTTAAAAGAATAGCTGAAGATTTAAAAGATGGAGATTCAGTAAAACTTTTTGGAGATGTGGGATTTTATGAAAATAGAGGAGATTTTCAAATTTTAGTGAGACATATTGAAAAGAAAAATATGTTGGGGGATATGTTTGCTAAGTTAGAAGAACTAAAAAAAACAATGGAGAGAAAGGGATATTTTTCTTCAATTTATAAAAAGCCTTTACCTAGATACCCAAGAACCATAGGAGTAGTTACAGCTATAACAGGGGCAGCTGTACAAGATATAATAAAAACTGTAAAAAAGAGAGATAATACTATAGATATATATATCTATCCTGCTAAAGTACAGGGAGTAGGAGCTAGTGATGAGATAGTAAGAGGGATAGAGGTATTGAATAAAATTCCAGAGATAGATATGATAATTGCTGGAAGAGGTGGAGGAAGTATAGAAGATTTATGGTCATTTAATGAAGAAAAAACTGCTATGGCTTTCTTCAATTCTAAAAAACCTATTATCTCAGCAGTAGGACATGAGATAGATAATCTTCTTACAGACTTAGTAGCAGATGTGAGGGCAGCTACACCTACTCAAGCTGTAGAGCTTTCAGTGCCAGAGAGAAGAAAAAGTATAGAAAGCTTAGAGGATAGAGAGAGGTATCTGAAAACCCTTATGAAAAATATTTTAGTATCTAAAAGAAAAGAGTTAGAAAGTAGAAAGGAAAACTATTATCTGAAAAACTTTTCTAAAGTAATAGAGGAGAAAAATAATTTATTAATAGAGAGAGAAAATAGGTTACAAAGAGTAATTGAATATTATATGGAGAGTAAAAAAAATCAACTTGAAAATAGGGTACATAGACTTATAACTCTCAATCCGTTAAAGACTTTAGAGAGAGGTTATAGTGTAGTAACTAAAAATGGAGTTGGGGTAAAGAGCGTTTCTCAGTTAACAGCAGGAGATGAGATAAATATTAAAGTAAATGATGGAAATATTATAAGTGAAGTAAAAAAAATAGTTTAATAACTTTTTTAATTTAAAAAAATTATAAAAATTAATATAGGAGTGTTTGATGAAAAAAATAATAGGAGTATTTATATTACTTACAAGTTTAGCTTATGGAGAAGGTTTTTTATTTTTTGGAAATAATTCAGAAGAGAGGGAAAAATTAGAAACTCAAAAACAAGAGATGGCATTAAGATGGGAGAAAATAAAAGAGCTAGATAAAAAGATATCTTTTGATAAAGATAAAGAAAATTTAGAGAAAAACTACAAAGAGTATAAAAAAGAGTTTGATATATATATGGAATACCTAAAACAAGATAGTGAAGAGTTATTCAAAGTTGGAGATTACTATTTTAGAGATGGAAGATACGAAAAGGCTTATGAAGTTTTTTTACAAGATAGTACAAACTTAAAAAATGTTTTTGGAGCAGCTACTACAGCAAGATTTTTAAATGAATATGACAGCTCTTTAAAATTGTATACCCAAGCAATAGATATGGCACCAAATTTTTATGAGTCATATTTAGGAAGGGGAATAGTAAATAGAAATATAGGTAATTATTCAGAAGCAATAAATGATTTTAAAAAATATATGGAATATAAAAAAGATGAATCAGTGTATACAGGTCTTGGAGATGTATATATGGTAACTGGAAACTATGAGGAGGCTAAAAAAATATTAGAGGTAGCTAGAAATAGATATCCTAATTCTAAAGTAATAAAAGATATGTTGATTAGAACATATGCAGAATTAAAAAATAACTAATTTACCAGAAGAGGTGGGGGCTTTGGAGTGGTATAGATTAGCAGTAAAAAAATTAAAAGATAGTAGTTTTAGAAGAGTTTTAGAAAAATTTGAAAAGTATGAAGATATTTTTAAATTAGATAAAATTTATCTTAAAAAATATTGTAATTTAGATGAAGAAGATTTAGAAAAAATATATTCTTCAAAAGATGTCAATATTTTAGATGAGTTAAAAAAATTGGAGAAAAATAAGATATCTCTTCTTTTTATAAAGGATAAAGAGTATCCAGAAGAGTTGAAAAATATAACTAAACCACCTATTTTCTTGTACTATCGTGGAGATATTTCACTTTTATCAGGAAAGAGAATAGGAGTAGTTGGAACAAGAAGAGCAACCTCTTATGGAAAAATAGCTTGTGAAAAATTAGTAAGAGAACTAGTAGAAAATGGAGTTACAACAGTTAGTGGTTTAGCAAATGGAATTGATGGAATTTGCCATAAAAAAACTTTAGAATTTCAAGGAAAAACAATTGCTGTAGTAGGAAGTGGATTAGATATAATATATCCCTATGAAAATAGAAAAATATGGGAAGAGATTGGAGAGAAGGGATTGTTATTAAGTGAATATCCAATGGGAACTGAACCTTTTGCTTATAATTTTCCTATGAGAAATAGGATAATAGTTGGGATTTCTCAAGGGATAGTTGTGATAGAAAGTAAAGCCAAGGGCGGAAGTTTAATTACGGCAGAGTTAGCTTTAGAAGAGGGAAGAGAAGTATTTGCTGTTCCAGGAGAGATATTTTCTCCAGCTTCTGAGGGGTGCAATACTCTGATAAAAAATTCAGGAGCAAAATTAGTAACAGATGTTGATGATATATTAGTGGAATTTGGTTGGAATAGGGAGAAAAAATTAAAAGAGGAAAAATTAGATTTGACAGATTATGAAAAAAAAATATACAATACTCTTGTAAAAGAGAAAAATTTAGATGAGATTATAGAGGAAACTTCTATGAAAGCTAGTGAAGTATTATCAATTTTAATGGATTTAGAGGTAAAAAAGATAATAGTTAGTATAGCTGGTGGAAAATATAGAAGAAAATATTAAATATTGATTTTTTTAATATAATCTAGTAGAATAAAACGGGAAAGAAGAAAGAGCAACAGGGGTGAGAAAATTGGCAAAGGCAGTAGAGAAAAAAAACTTAGTAATAGTTGAATCGCCTGCAAAGGCTAAAACCATTGAAAAAATCTTGGGGAAGACATTTCAAGTAGTAGCATCTTTTGGACATGTAAGAGATTTACCAAAAAGTAAATTAGGAGTTGATATAGAAAATAACTTTACACCTTCATACTCTACGATTAAAGGTAAAGGAGAGGTAATTAAAAATTTAAAAGCTTTAGCTAAAAAATCAGATAAAGTATATCTAGCTTCCGACCCTGATAGAGAAGGAGAAGCAATAGCTTGGCATATAGCTCATGCACTGAAATTAGATGAGAATGATGCTAATAGAATAGAGTTTAACGAAATAACTGAGCATGCAATAAAAGATTCTATTACTCATCCTAGAAAAATAGATATGGATAAAGTAAATGCTCAGCAAGCTAGACGTATTTTAGATAGATTAGTGGGATATGGTATAAGTTCATTACTATGGAAAAGCGTTGCTTCTAATACTAGTGCTGGAAGAGTTCAATCAGTTGCACTAAAACTTGTTTGTGATTTAGAGCAGGAGATAAAGAAATTTATTCCAGTAAAATTTTGGGAAGTAAAAGGAGATTTTAGTGATAATTTAAAACTTTCACTCTATAAAGTGGAAAATAAAAAAATAGATAAACTCACAGATGAAGGTATTGTAAAAGAGATAAAAAAAATAGAAAAGAAAGAGTTTGATATTACAGAAGCGAAGGTCACTAAAAGAACTAAGAACTCTCCTCTTCCATTAAAAACTAGTACATTACAGCAATTAGCTTCATCATATTTAGGTTTTTCAGCTTCAAAAACAATGAGAATAGCTCAGGGATTATATGAAGGAATAGATGTAAATGGAATTCATAAAGGGCTTATTACTTATATGAGAACTGACTCAACAAGAATTTCTGAAGATGCACAAGAAATGGCAAAAAACTATATACTTGAAAACTTTGGAAAAGAGTATTTAGGTGTAAAGAAAGAAAGTAAGAGTAAACAAAAAATTCAGGATGCCCATGAGGCAATTCGTCCAACAGATATTAATCTTGCTCCAGATAGTTTAAGTAATTCATTAGATAAAGATCAACTAAAGCTATATAAATTAATATGGGATAGATTTTTAATCTCTCAATTAGCACCGATGAAATATGAACAATTTGAACTAGTAGCTACTTATGATAAGTTTGATTTTAGAGGAACAATCAATAAAATAATTTTTGATGGATATTATAAAATTTTTAAAGAGGAAGAGGATTTACCACTTGGAGATTTTCCAGATATAAAAGTAGGAGATAAAACTAAATTGGAAAAACTTCATATAAAAGAGGATTTTACAAAACCACCTTCAAGGTTTACAGAATCATCTCTTGTAAAAAAATTAGAAGCTGAAGGGATAGGAAGACCATCTACTTATGCTACTATAATAGAAACATTGAAAAAAAGAGAGTATGTAAAGATAGAGGGAAAAAGTTTTATACCAACAGAATTAGGATTTGAAATCGAAGAATCTTTAGATAAAAACTTTCCTAATATAATGAATGTAAAATTTACAGCTGAAATGGAAAATGAATTAGATGAGATAGCTGATGGAGAAAAGGACTGGGTAAAACTTCTTTCAGATTTTTATAAAGAGTTGAAAGAGTATATAGATAAATTTGCCAAAAAAGTAGAAGAGGAATCTAATCGTATTGTTGAATCAGATGTCCCTTGCTCTTGTGGAAAAGGTAATATGATTTTAAAAACAGGAAGATTTGGAAGATACTTAGCTTGTCCACATGTAGATGAAGAAACAGGATGTCAAGAGAAAATATCTTTAAAAGGAATAGAGATACCTGCTGAAGATATAAAAAATGGAAAAATTTTTGTGAAAAATAAAGTAGAAGAATTGGTAAAAGCTAAGCAAGGAAAACCAACAGATGTAAAAACAGAAAATGGTGATAGATATCTTCTAAAAACAGGAAGGTTTGGAAGTTATTTAGAGAGTGAAAAATACTCTGAAGATAATCTAAGAATGCCATTACCACCGGAGATAAGAAAAGCTCTAGCTAATAATCAAGTTACAGAAAAAGATGGGGTAGTATTAATTAATGCTGATCTATCTAAATTGCTAGCTGAAGATGAAAAAATACTGAAAGAAGCTGGAGTTTGTGAAAAGTGTGGAAGACCATTTAAAATTGGTAGAGGTAGATGGGGAAAATTCTTAGCTTGTACAGGATATCCAGAGTGTAAGAATATTAGAAAAATAGAGAAAAAATAAGGAGTAATTAATGACATATAATAAAGAGGTAGTAGTAGTTGGAGCTGGACTAGCTGGAAGTGAAGCGGCTTATCAATTAGCAAAGAGAGGTATAAAAGTAAAGCTTTATGAGATGAAAAAAATAAAAAAAACAGAAGCTCATAAAAGTGATGATTTTGCAGAGTTAGTTTGTAGTAACTCTCTAGGAGCTGATAATTTAGCTAATGCTTCTGGACTTATGAAAGAGGAGCTTAGAAGATTAGGTTCTTTAGTAATAAAGAGTGCTGATAACAATAGAGTTCCAGCTGGGCAAGCACTTGCTGTAGATAGAGATGGTTTTTCTCAAGAGATAACATCTACACTAAGAAAAATGGAGAATATAGAGATAATAGAAGAAGAGTTGATAGAGATACCAGAGGATAAAATAGTACTTATAGCTTCTGGACCTCTTACATCTGAGGCTCTTTCTAAAAAAATAGGGGAGCTTACTCACAGTGATTATCTATATTTTTATGATGCAGCAGCACCAATAGTTACATTAGAATCTATTAATATGGATATAGCTTATCGTCAATCTCGTTATGGAAAAGGAGAAGGAGAGTATATCAACTGCCCTATGGATAAGGAGCAATACTATGCTTTTTATAATGCTCTTATTACAGCAGAGAGAGCTCCACTTAAAGCCTTTGAAGAGGAGAAAATTTTTGATGCCTGTATGCCAGTTGAAAGAATAGCTATGACAGGAGAAAAAACTTTAGTTTTTGGTCCATTAAAACCTAAAGGACTTATAAATCCTAAAACTGATAAGATGGACTATGCTGTAGTTCAACTTAGGCAAGATGACAAAGAGGGAAAACTATATAATATAGTAGGATTTCAAACAAACTTAAAATGGGGAGAGCAAAAAAGAGTATTTTCTATGATACCAGGACTTGAAAATGCTGAGTTTATAAGATATGGTGTTATGCATAGAAATACTTTTATAAATTCTACTCAGCTATTAGATGAAACATTAAAATTAAAGACAAAAGATAATATTTATTTTGCTGGACAGATTACAGGTAGTGAAGGGTATGTTTCTTCAGTGGCAACAGGAATGATGGCAGCTATAAATATAGCTCATAGATTGGAAGAAAAATCTTCATTTATATTAGATGATAGAAGTGCAATAGGAGCAATGGTAAAATATATTACTGAAGAGAAGAAAAATTTTCAACCTATGGGACCAAATTTTGGAATAATTAGAAGTTTGGATGAAAGAATAAGAGATAAAAAAGAAAGATATAATAAAATTTCTAACATAGCTTTAGAGTATTTAGATACAAAATTAGATGAGATAAAATAGTTTATCTATTAAAGTAAAAAATTGAAAAAATAATAAAAATAAGGTATAATTATGGAGTGATATGGTAGAGATGGCAAACTGGAATATAGAAAAAGATATAAAAGATTTTTTATATTTTGAAGAGTTTGGTAATAATAAAAGTCCAAATACTATAAAATCTATGAAAAAAGATTTATTCCAATTAGCAGAATATTTAAATGAAATTGAAAAAGTGGATAATTGTATGGCTATTGATTCAGTAATGATAAGAGGATTTATAATAAATCTTCAAGAGAATGGTATTACTAAAAGAACTATAAATAGAAAGTTATCATCGCTTCGCTCATTTTTTAAGTATTTAGTAAGAGAAAAACGGATAAATCAAAGTCCAGTAGAAGTTATAGCATCTCCAAGTTTTTATACTCAAAAACCAGATATACTAACTCTTGAAGAGATAAATAAATTGAGAGAAGTAATATCGTTAAAAAATGCCAATGGTTTAAGAGATAGGTTGATATTAGAATTACTATATTCAAGTGGAATTACATCTGTAGAGATGCTTGGAGTAGGAGAAGGAGTTTTTGATTTAGATAAAAGAGAGTTATATGTATCTAATGGAAAAAGTAGAAGAGTAGTATTTTTTAGCGAAAGAACAAGAGAATTTTTCAAAAGGTATATTAAAGCAAAAAAAGAAAAATATAAGGAGAAATATAATCCTGATATATTGTTTGTAAATGGTTCTGCTACGAGATTAAGTGATAGATCTTTACGTAGAATAATAGATAGGTATGCTGTTAAAGCAGGAATAGAAAGAGAGATTAGTCCATATAGTTTTAGGCATACATTTGCTGTCCATATGCTTTCTCATGGGATGGATATTCTCTATTTGAAAGAGTTAATGGGACATGTAACTTTGGAAAGCACAAAAGTCTATCAAGAATTAATAAAATTAAAGATATAGAGCAATGAGGAGAGAGATTATGATAAAAGCTACTACTATAATTGCAGTAAAAAAAGATGGAAAGGTTGCTATGGCTGGTGATGGGCAGGTAACTTTTGGTGAAGTAGTATTTAAAAGTAATGCTAAAAAAATTAGAAAAATAGAAAAATATAATATAATGGCTGGATTTGCAGGTGCAGCGGCGGATGCTTTTGCTCTAATGGATAAATTTGAAAGTAAATTAGAGGAGTTTGGAGGAAATCTAAAAAAATCTGCTGTAGAATTGGCTAAAGATTGGAGAAATGATAAAGCATTAAGAGTTTTAGATGCTATGCTTATAGTAGCTGATAAAGATACTATATTAGTACTTTCAGGAAATGGAGATGTAATAGAACCTGATGGAGATATAGCAGCTATAGGAAGTGGTGGAAGTTATGCTTATGCAGCAGCTAGAGCCCTTCTACTACATGGTAAGGATATGCCAGTAGAACAAATAGCTATTGAAGCAATGGCAATAGCAGGAGAGATGTGTATATATACTAATTCAAATATTACCTATGATGTAATAAAATAGTGAGGAGAAGATATTATGAGTAAGAAAATTTGTATAGGTTGTGGAATTGAACTACAAAGTGATTACCCAGAAAAAAATGGATACCTTCCAGCAGCAAAATTAGAAGAACCTGGAGAACACTATTGTCAAAGATGCTTTAAAATAAAAAATTATGGGAAATATATGCCTGTAAGACTTACAAGAGATGACTATAGAAAAGTTGTTCAAGAAGAAATGGTAAATTCTCAAGTGGCGATAGCTGTTTTTGATATAATAGACTTTGAAGGTTCTTTTGATGATGAGATATTAGATGTATTAAGAGAGATGGATTCAATAGTTGTAATTAATAAACTAGATCTTATTCCAGATGAAAAACACCCTTCAGAAGTTGCTAACTGGGTAAAAGTTAGACTTGCTGAGGAGGGAATAGCTCCTTTAGATATAGCTATTGTAAGCAGTAAAAATGGGTATGGAATTAATGGAATCTTTAAGAAAATAAAGCATTTTTATCCAGATGGAGTAGAGGCATTAGTTTTAGGAGTTACAAATGTTGGTAAATCAAGTATAGTAAATAGACTTCTTGGACTTAAAAAAGTAACTGTTTCAAAATATCCAGGAACAACTTTAAAAAGTGTAAGAAATCAAATTCCACATACTAAAATTACTTTAGTAGATACTCCAGGACTTATTCCAGAGGGAAGAATATCTGATTTAGTATGTGAAAATTGTAATTTAAAAATGGTTCCAGCTAATGAAATTTCAAGGAAAACTTTTAAAATGTCTAAAGGAAGAGCTTTAATAATAGGAGAATTATTATGGTTTAGAATTTTAAATGAAGATGAAACGAAACCAATATTTTCATTATATGCAGCCAAAGATGTAACTTTCCATGAAACTAATGAAGATAAATTAAAGGAATTACTAAAAACAGACAGAGGAGATTTATTAACTCCACCTTGTGAAAATTGTATAGATGAATATAGAAAGTTAGAAAAAATAAAACATAGAGTTACAGTTAAAACAGGAGAGGAGCTTGTATTTAAAGGATTAGGATGGATATCTGTAAAAAGAGGTCCTTTAGAAATAGAGATAACTGCTCCTAAAGAAGCAGGAATTGTTATTAGAGATGCTTTTATCAAACCAAAGAGATAAGATGTGAATATGAAAATAGATAAAAAAAATATTAAAGGAAATCTCATTACAGCAGTCTTATATGTGATAGTTTTAATAGGAGTAGTTATTTTAGGTGGATATAATGTTAAGGATTTGAAAGAGGTTAAAAAAGCAGAAAAAACATTAAATAATTTAATGGAATTAAGAGTGGCATTAGAAACTTATTATCAGTTAACAAATAGCTATCCTGAATTGACAAGAGATGGGGTAAAAGATAACTTAAAACTTTTAGACTATATAAATGAAAAAGGAGAGTTAATATCTTTTGCTCAAATTTATGGGCATGATTCTATTCCAAAAACTTCTGGGACAGAAGAAGTGTTAGAAAATAATAATGTTTATGATGTTTCAGATTTTACTAAGGGAAATAATAACGGAGGATGGAACTTTGATTTTTCTGGGCATACTGGAGAAATTCATGCTAATCTTCCAAATAATATATATTTCCAAGGTATCAATTGGTGTGAATATTAATTAAAATAAGTTAAAGAGAGGAACAAAATTATGAAGTATGATATCATTTTTTTAGGTGGAGGGCAAGCTGGAATTTTTGGAGCTTATGAAGCAATAGAAAAAAAGCCAGACTTAAAAATTTTAGTACTAGATAAAGGTAAAATGTTAAAACAAAGAGTTTGTCCTAAAGAAAAACTAGGAAAATGTGTAAATTGTCCAACTTGTGCGATAATATATGGAGTAAGTGGAGCAGGAGCTTTTTCTGATTCAAAATTTAATATGGATTATAGAGTTGGTGGAGATGTACATGTTGTAACAGGTAAAAAAATAGTAAACGATACTATTAAAGATGTAGTGGAGGTATATAGAAAATTTGGATTTAATGAGGAGCCTACTGGATTAAAATATAATCCAACTATGGAGAAAATAAAAAAAGGTTGTATTGAAAATAGAATACAATTAGTAGATACTCCAACTATGCATTTAGGAACTGATGGTTCGAGAAGACTTTATACTCAACTTATAGATTATCTGTTAGAAAAAGGTGTAGAGTTTATAACTGAAAGAGAGATTGAGAGTCTAATAGTAGAGGATAATCATGTAAAGGGGATTATAGTTACACATAAGAGAAAAGAGGAAAGATACTATTCTGATAATGTAGTAGCAGGAATGGGTAGAAGTGGAGCTAAAAAGATGAAAGAGCTCTGTCAAAAGCATGATATTAAATATGAAAATGGAGCTATTGATATAGGAGTAAGAGCTGAAATTCCAGATATAATAATGAAAGAGATAAATGAAAACTTTTATGAAGCTAAAATGATTTATTACTCAAGAAACTATAGAGATAAGATGAGAACATTTTGTAGTAATCCAAGTGGATTTATTGCAGCAGAAAAGTATGATGATTTTATATTAGCTAATGGTCATGCATATAAGGACAGAAAATCAACTAATACAAATCTAGCTCTACTTTGTACAAAAAAATTTACAGAGCCATTTAATCAACCATTTGAATATGCTACAGCGATAGCTAAGATGTCATCTATGCTTACTGGAGGGAAATTATTAGTTCAATCATATGCTGATTTAAAAGAAGGAAGAAGATCAACTGATGAAAGATTAGAGAGATTAAACATTGTTCCAACAACTGAAGATTATGTTGCTGGTGATATTGCTCTAGCTTGTCCTCAGAGACTTTTAGATAATATAATGGAATTTATTGAAGTATTAGATAAAATAACTCCTGGTTTTGCTTCTGGAGATTTATTGTTATATTTCCCAGAAATAAAATTTAGAAGTACAAGATTAGAGATAAATGAGCATATGGAAACATCGATGAAAGGACTATATGCAGTAGGAGATAGTTCAGGTTATGGTAGTGGATTAAATATTGCTGCTGTAATGGGTATACTTGCTGTAAGAGACATAATTAATAAGTAAAAATAGAAATGGTGTTTTGTTTTTCATTTTTTGGAGAAAAAAGCACCATTTTTTATAGCTTTGAATTGAAAAAAATAAGAAATTATGGTAAAATTGAGTAAGAAGAGTTAGTGGAGGAAAAAAATGGGTTTTTTAAGTAAACTGTTCGGTAGAAAAAAAGATGAAGAAAAAAAAGAACCTCTAAAAATTGCAGAGGTAGAAATAGATGAGATATTAGAAAAAAATGAAGAGATTTCAGAAGAGGTTAAAGAAAAGAAAGAGACTGTTCAAGAAAGTATAGAAAAGAAAGTTGAAAAAGTTGAAGCCAAAAAAGAGATAGAAGATGATATAAAAAGTGAAGCTATTGTTGAAAAAAATAGTGAAGAAGCTCAAGTAATAAAAGAAGTAAAAGAAGAAAAAAAAGGATTTTTTGCTTCATTAAAGGATAAACTTTTTAAATCTAGAGAGGGACTTTTTGGTACATTAAAGTCATTTATTTTAGGTAGAAGTGTTATAGATGATGAGATGTATGAAGAATTAGAAGATATATTAATACAATCAGATATTGGAATGGATATGACAGTTAAGATTGTAAAAGAGCTTGAGAAAGAAGTTAAAAGAAGAGGAGTAAAAGACCCTAAAGAAGTTTATCCAGTACTTAGAGAAGTAATGGAAGGATTTTTAATAAAAGAAAATAATGAAATTCACATAGAAGATGGGAAATTAAATGTTATTTTAGTTGTTGGAGTAAATGGAGTTGGAAAAACAACAACTATTGGGAAATTAGCTTCTAAATATGTAAAAGAAGGGAAAAAAGTTATTTTAGGAGCAGGAGATACCTTTAGAGCAGCAGCCATAGAGCAACTAGAAGAGTGGGCAAATAGAGCAGGAGCGGAGATAGTTAAAAGTACTCAAGGCTCTGATCCTGGGGCAGTTGTTTTTGATACTTTAGTAGCAGCTCAATCAAGAGGAGCAGATATAGCTATAATAGATACTGCTGGAAGACTTCATAACAAAAATAATTTAATGAAAGAGTTAGAGAAGATCCATAATATAATTAAGAAAAAATTAGGAGAACAAAAATACGAATCTATTTTAGTTATAGATGGAACTACTGGTCAAAATGCGCTTAATCAAGCTAAAGTTTTTAATGAAGTTACTGAGTTAACAGGATTTATAATAACTAAATTAGATGGAACCGCTAAAGGTGGAATAGTGTTTAGTATATCTGAAGAGATAAAAAAACCTATTAAATTTATAGGGGTAGGAGAAAAAATAGAAGACTTAAGAGAGTTTAATGCAAATGAATATATACAAGCTATATTCGATTAACGAAAATTATATATTTTATAAATTTTTAAAAAAAATAATTGTAATTACAATTAAAATTTGTTAGTATATACTTAACGACTGTAAAGTTGTTGTTAAATTAGTATATAAAAAATTAAGATAAAATATAATTATTAAGGAAGTGAGTGTTTTGAGTTTTTTAGTAAAAATTAGAGAAAAGGCAAGAGAAGTACAAAAATCTGTTGTATTACCAGAAGGAACAGATGAAAGAGTAATTACAGCTGCAGCTAAAATAGTTGAGTTAGGAGTTGCAAGACCAATTGTTTTAGGACACAGAGAAGACATGGAAAGAATAGCTAATGACTTAGGAATTAGCTTAAGAGGAGTAGAAGTTATAGAAGCTAAAAATCCTCCAAAACTAGAAACTTATGCAGCAAAATTAGCAGAGTTAAGAGCTAAAAAAGGAATGACAATAGAGCAAGCTAGAGAAATTTTATTAAATGACCCTAACTTCTATGGTGCAATGATGGTTAAGATGAAAGATGCAGATGCAATGGTATCTGGTTCTGATTCTCCAACAGCTGATGTATTAAGAGCAGGATTACAAATAATAGGAACTAGACCAGGAATAAAAACTGTATCATCAGTATTTGTAATGGAATTAACAGAAAGACAAGATACTTATGGAGATGTATTATTATTTGGAGACTGTTCAGTAATTCCTGTACCTACAGCAGAACAATTAGCTGATATAGCTGAAGCTTCAGTAGTAACTGCTCACAATGTAGTTGGAATGGAAGGTAAAGTAGCGTTAATGACTTTCTCTACAAAAGGTTCAGCACATCACCCAGATATCGATGTAGTAATTGAAGCTGGAAAAATATTAGAAGAAAGAAATGTAAAATTCCACTATACAGCAGAAGTTCAAGCAGACGCTGCTATAGTTAAGTCAGTAGCTATGAAAAAATGTCCAGAGTCTAAAGTTGCAGGAAATGCTAATATTTTAATATTCCCTAACTTAGCAGCTGGAAATATTGGATATAAATTAGTACAAAGATTAGCAGGAGCTAATGCATATGGTCCATTAATTCAAGGTTTAGCAGCTCCTATTAATGACTTATCAAGAGGATGTTCAGTGGATGACATTGTAAACCTAGTAGCAATAACAGCAGTTCAAGCAGCAGAATAATAAAAAATTTATTTTAAGGAGATAATAATGAAAGTTTTAGTAATTAACTGTGGAAGTTCATCATTAAAATATCAATTAATGAATCCAGAAACAAGAGAAGTTTTTGCAAAAGGACTTTGTGAAAGAATAGGAATAGATGGTTCTAGAATGGAATATGAAGTACCAGCTAAAGATTACGAAGTAAAAATAGAAAAACCAATGCCTACTCATAAAGAGGCTTTAGAGTTAGTTATAAATGCGATAACTGATAAAGAGCATGGAGTAATAGCTTCAGTAGATGAAGTAGAAGCTATAGGACATAGAATGGTTCATGGAGGAGAAACTTTTGCTAGTTCAGTATTATTAACTGAAGAAGCAATGGCTGCTGTAGAGGCTAATAATGAATTAGCACCTTTACACAATCCAGCTAACTTAATGGGAGTTAGAACTTGTATGGCATTAATGCCAGGAAAGCCTAATGTAGGAGTATTTGATACTGCTTTCCATCAAACTATGCCTGCAAAAGCATTTATGTATGCATTACCATATGAGGATTATAGTGAATTAAAAGTTAGAAAATATGGATTCCACGGAACATCTCACTTATATGTTTCAGAAACTATGAGAGAAATTATGGGAAATCCTGAGCACTCAAAAATTATTGTATGTCATTTAGGAAATGGAGCTTCTGTATCAGCAGTATTAGATGGAAAATCAATAGATACTTCAATGGGATTAACTCCATTACAAGGATTAATGATGGGAACTAGATGTGGAGATATTGATCCAGCAGCTGTTTTATTTATCAAAAATAAAAGAGGATTATCTGATAAAGAAATGGATAATAGATTAAATAAACAATCTGGAATTCTTGGAATTTTCGGAAAATCTTCTGACTGTAGAGATATGGAAAATGGAGTAGCTGAAGGAGATGAAAGAGCTAAGTTAGCAGAAGAAATGTTTATCTACAGAATAAAATCTTATGTAGGGGCTTATGCAGCAGCTATGGGTGGAGTAGACGCTATCTGTTTTGCTGGAGGAATCGGAGAAAATGCAGCAGGAATTAGAGCAGGTGTAATCGAAGGATTAGAGTTCTTAGGGGCTAAATTAGACAAAGCTGTAAATTCAGTAAGACAAAAAGGAAATGTAAAATTATCTACTGAGGATTCTAAAGTATTAATTTATAAAATCCCTACAAATGAAGAGTTAGTAATCGCAAGAGATACTTATAGAATAGTTACAGGAAAATAAATTCAAAAATTTAAAAAAAATATTAAATAATTATTGACAAATTTTAAATATCAATTAAAATAATATAGTAGAAGTAAATTTAAAAAATACTTTCATAAAAGATTTATAGGAGGAATTGTAATGGTTAAAAAAATGCAGACAATGGATGGAAACCAAGCTGCAGCATACGCTTCATATGCGTTTACTGAAGTAGCTGGAATTTATCCTATCACTCCATCATCACCAATGGCTGAGTATACTGATGAATGGGCTTCAAAAGGAATGAAAAACATATTTGGAGTACCAGTTAAAGTTGTAGAAATGCAATCAGAGGCTGGAGCAGCAGGAACTGTACACGGTTCTTTACAAGCTGGAGCATTAACAACAACTTATACAGCATCACAAGGGTTATTATTAAAAATACCTAACATGTACAAAATAGCTGGAGAGTTATTACCAGGAGTAATACACGTATCAGCAAGAGCACTATCTGCTCAAGCTCTATCTATCTTCGGAGACCACCAAGATATTTATGCAGCTAGACAAACTGGATTTGCTATGTTAGCAACTAACTCAGTTCAAGAAGTTATGGACCTTGCAGGAGTAGCTCACTTAGCAGCTATCAAAACAAGAGTACCTTTCTTACACTTCTTTGATGGATTCAGAACTTCTCATGAAATTCAAAAAGTAGAAGTAATGGATTATGAAGTATTCAAAAACTTAATTGATATGGACGCTGTACAAGCTTTCAGAGAAAGAGCTCTTAACCCAGAGCACCCAGTAACAAGAGGAACTGCAGAAAACGATGACGTTTATTTCCAAACAAGAGAAGCTCAAAACAAATTCTATGATGCAGTACCAGATGTAGTAGCTCACTACATGGCAGAAATCTCTAAAGTAACTGGAAGAGATTACAAACCTTTCAATTACTATGGAGCACCAGATGCTGATAGAATAATCGTAGCTATGGGATCAATTTGTCCTATATCAGAAGAAACAATAGATTACTTAAATGCTAAAGGGGAAAAAGTAGGAATCTTATCTGTACACTTATACAGACCATTCTCTGCTAAATACTTCTTTGATGTATTCCCATCAACAGTTAAGAAAATCGCAGTTCTTGATAGAACAAAAGAGCCTGGATCACAAGGAGAGCCATTATTACTTGATATTCAATCTCTATTCTATGGAAGAGAAAATGCTCCAGTAATAGTTGGAGGAAGATATGGACTATCTTCAAAAGATACAACTCCAGCTCATGTAATAGCTGTATTTGATAACTTAAAATTAGACCAACCAAAAGACAGATTCACAGTAGGAATAGTAGATGACGTTACATTTACTTCACTAGAAGTAGGAGCACCTGTAACTGTAACTGGTGACGATGTAAAAGAGTGTCTATTCTTCGGATTAGGAGCTGACGGAACAGTTGGAGCTAACAAAAACTCAATAAAAATCATCGGAGATAAAACAGATTTATATGCACAAGGATATTTCGCATATGACTCTAAAAAATCAGGAGGAGTTACTAGATCTCACTTAAGATTTGGAAAATCTCCTATTAAAGCAAGCTACTTAATTTCTAACCCACATTTCGTAGCATGTTCAGTACCAGCTTACTTACACCAATATGATATGACTTCAGGAATCAGAAAAGGTGGTTCTTTACTAGTTAACTGTATTTGGGATGCTGAAGAAGCTGTAAAACAAATACCTAACAAAGTTAAGAGAGACTTAGCTAAAAACGGAGCTAGATTATTCATAATCAATGCTACTAAATTAGCTGAAGAAATTGGATTAGGACAAAGAACAAATACAATAATGCAAGCTGCTTTCTTTAAACTAGCTGACATTATTCCATTTGAAGAAGCTCAACAATACATGAAAGACTACGCTAAAAAGTCTTATGCTAAAAAAGGTGACGATATAGTTCAAATGAACTACAACGCTATCGATAAAGGAGCAGAAGGATTAATCGAAGTACCAGTAGATCCAGCTTGGGCTGACTTACCAGTTGAAGAATTAAAACCAGCTGAAGAGTGTTGTTCATGTGGATGTGGACACGAAAAATCAAAAACTGAGTTATTTGTAGAAAGAATTGCTAAACCTATCAACGCAATTAAAGGATACGATTTACCAGTTTCTGCTTTCAACGGATATGAAGATGGAACTTTCGAAAACGGAACTTCTGCTTTCGAAAAGAGAGGAATTGCAGTTCACGTTCCTGAGTGGAAAGCTGAAAACTGTATCCAATGTAACCAATGTTCATATGTATGTCCACATGCAGTAATCAGACCATTCTTAATGACTGAAGAAGAAAAAGCTGCATCTCCAGTTGAGTTAACAACTATTAAACCAGTTGGAAAAGGATTAGAAGGATTACAATATAGAATGCAAGTTTCTACTTTAGATTGTACAGGATGTGGATCTTGTGCTAACGTATGTCCAGCTAAAGAGAAAGCATTAGTAATGGTAACAATTGGAGAATCATTAGAGAAACAAGAAGACAAGAAAGCTGATTACTTATTCAACCATGTTGAGTATAGAAGCGACTTAATGTCTAAAGATACTGTAAAAGGATCTCAATTCTCTCAACCATTATTCGAGTTCCACGGAGCATGTCCAGGATGTGGAGAAACTCCATACTTAAAAACTATAACTCAATTATTTGGAGAAAGAATGATGATAGCTAACGCTACTGGATGTTCTTCAATATACAGTGGATCTGCACCAGCTACTCCATATACAACTAACAAAGATGGACATGGACCATCATGGGGATCATCTCTATTCGAAGACAACGCTGAGTACGGAATGGGAATGCACGTTGCTGTAGAAACTATGAGAGATAGACTTCAAAATATAATGGAAGAAAATATGGATAAAGTTCCAGCAGAAGTTGCTGAGTTATTCAAAGAATGGATTGAAAACAGATCATTTGCTGCTAAATCAAGAGAAGTATCTGATAAGATAGTTGCTGCTTTAGAAGGAAAAGACTGTGCAGTATGTAAAGAAATCTTAAGCTTAAAACAATACTTAGCTAAGAAATCTCAATGGATATTCGGAGGAGACGGATGGGCTTACGACATCGGTTATGGTGGAGTTGACCACGTTCTAGCTTCTAAAGAGGATATCAACGTTGTAGTTCTAGATACAGAGGTTTACTCAAATACTGGAGGACAAGCTTCTAAATCAACTCCTACAGGAGCAATTGCAAAATTCGCAGCTGCAGGAAAATCAGTTAAGAAGAAAGACCTTGCTGCAATAGCTATGTCTTATGGACATATCTATGTAGCTCAAGTATGTATGGGTGCAAACCAACAACAATACTTAAAAGCATTAAAAGAAGCTGAAGCTTATAATGGACCATCTTTAATCATCGCATATGCTCCATGTATCAACCACGGATTAAAGAAAGGAATGGCTAAAGTTCAAAACGAAATGAAGATGGCTACTGAGTGTGGATACTGGCCAATATTCAGATATAACCCTGCATTAGAAGCAGAAGGTAAAAACCCACTTCAAATCGATTGTAAAGAGCCTAACTGGGATAAATATGAAGAGTACTTATTAGGAGAAGTAAGATATGCTACTCTTTCTAAAGCTAACCCAGCTGAAGCTAAAGATCTTTATGAGAGAAATAAAGCAGAAGCTCAAAGAAGATGGAGACAATACAACAGACTTGCTGCTATGGACTTCTCTGCTGAGAAAAAATAATAGTAAACTGTTATACTGTTAAAAAATAAAATCATTACATAGAAGACCGACACTTAGTGTCGGTCTTTTTTCTTTTTTATTTTCTATGCTAGTAATTTAAATTAATTATAGAGTTTTTTAAAATAAAAATACATCTTTTATCTTAATATTTAAGATGAAAGATGTATTTAGATATGTAGAGAAGTATAAAAATTAAATTTATAGTGAATTACGTTGAACTCTCTCTATCACATTATTATTTTTTAAAACATAATTAATATTAGATAAAATTTTTTCTTTATCTTCAGGAAGTGTACCTTGAAGGTTTAAATAATTTGATATATGGTTAGCTCTTAATATAAGAGGAGAATTTTTAGAAATGTTTAAATTTTCAATCATTATTTTTATTTCATTAATTATTTCATAACTAGAAGCTTCTATAAATTTTCCTTTTTCAGCTTGTTTAGCCAATATAGTATTTGGAAGAATATTTAAACAAAGTATTCCCAAATATGTTGGAGAAACCTCTTGAATAGCATAAGCTGTTTTAAGAGCGTGTTTTTTACTAGCATCTTTGTTTTTTCCAGCTAAGCCAGCTATAACTGTTATTGAAGTTTGAAATCCAACTTCTTTAGCTTTTTTAACTCCAACTATAAAATTTTCAATTGTACTTCCTTTATTTACATTAGTAAGAACCTCATTATCACCACTTTCAAGACCAATATATACTAATTCTATTCCAGTTTCTTTAAGTGTCCTTAACTCTTCAGGTGTTTTTAGCATAAGAGATTTGGGGCTAGCATATATAGAAACTCTTTCTTTTTCTGGAAATTTTTCATTTAAATAATTTAAAATTTCTAAAAGAGTAGAGGTTTTGATTATAAGAGCATCCCCATCAGCGAGGAAAATTCTACGGACATACTTTATTTGAGCTCTAAAAAAATCTATTTCTTCTTTTATCTCATCAAGAGTTTTAATTCTAAATTTTTTATCTTTATACATATTACAAAATGTACATTTATTATGAGAACAACCTAAAGTGATTTGCAAAATAAGGCTATGAGCTTCACTGGGTGGTCTATATAGTGGATAGTCGTAGATATCATACATTGTTTTACCTCCAAATATATTTATTATATATGATACCAGAAAAATATATAGAAAACAACCATAAATAGAGATTATGATAAATAAGTTGCTTAAAGTACAGAAATATGGTAAAGTATGATTAAATAGAAAGAGTTTTTTGGAGGAAAAATGGAAAGTTTAGTAAAAAAAGTTGCAGCAATACATGATTTATCAGGATATGGAAGAGCATCATTAACGACAATTATACCAATTTTATCAAATATGAAAGTACAGGTTTGTCCAGTACCTACTGCTATTTTATCTACACATACTGGAGGATTTGAAGGATATAGTTTTATAGATTTAACTGATTATATGCAAGAACATATTGCCCATTGGAAGAGATTAGATTTAGAGTTTGATTGTATTTACTCTGGATTTTTAGGATCTCCTAAACAAATAGAAATAGTAGCAGATTTTATAGATTATTTTGGGAAAAAGTCTAAGTTTATAGTTGTTGATCCAGTAATGGGAGATAATGGGAAATTATATAGTACTATGGATAATGAAATGGTAGTAGGAATGAGAAATCTTATAAAAAAAGCTGATATAATAACACCTAATTTTACTGAAGTAATGTATTTATTAGGAAAAGAGTATGATAAAAATATAGATATAGAAAAAGTAAAAGAGTATTTAAAAGAATTATCAAATATGGGACCTAAGATTGTAATAGCAACAAGTGTTCCAGAAATTGAAGAAAATAAGATGGATAAAAAAACAAGTGTGGTAGCATATGATAGAGAGAATGATGTTTTTTGGAGAGTAAGTTGTAGATATATCCCAGCTTCATATCCTGGAACTGGAGATGCATATACAAGTGTAGTAATAGGAAGTTTACTTCAAGGTGATAGTTTACCAATGGCAATAGAAAGAGGAGTTCAATTTATAACACAATGTATAATGGCTAGTTATGGATTCAAATATCCTAAAAAAGAAGGGGTACTTTTGGAAAAAATGTTAGATGTTTTAAAAATGCCGATGATAGCCACAAATTATGAGATGTTAGAATAGGAGGAAATCTATGTTTGATGATAATAGTGTAAGAGCTTTGATTCTATCTTTTATAGCAGGAATGTCAACTTTAATAGGGACATTAGTTGTTTTTATTGTGAAACAGAGAAGTGAAAAATTAGTTAGTGCATCATTAGGGTTTGCTGGTGGAGTGATGATAAGTGTATCTTTTACTGATTTATTGCCCAACGCTAATGAGCTTTTGCAAAGTTATTCTGGAGAAAAAATAGGGATAATTTTAAGTACAATATTTTTGTTACTTGGAATAGTTATAGCTGGAGGACTTGATAGATTTGTACCTCATATTGAGGAGCAGCAAGGGGAAGATTATAAGCATCAAAATCTATTTAGAGTAGGATTTGTGTCAACTTTAGCTATAGGGTTACATAATTTTCCAGAAGGGATAGCTACATTTATGGCTGGTTATGATAACTTAGCATTGGGATTATCTATTACTTTAGCTATAGCTATGCACAATATACCTGAAGGAATTTCTGTGGCTATGCCAATCTATTTTTCTACTGGAAGTATAGGAAAAGCTTTTAAATATACTTTTTTATCTGGAATAGCTGAACCTATAGGAGCTCTTTTAGCTTTTTTAATTTTAAAACCTTATATAAATGATTTTTCACTTGGGGCAATTTTTTCAGTTATTTCAGGAATAATGTTATATATTGCAATAGAAGAGCTTATTCCAAGTTCAAGACAGTATGGATATATTAGGACAGCTCTTATTTCTACTTTTATTGGAATAATTTTAATGCCACTTACTCATATATTATAAAATGATTAAAGGAGAAAGTTATCTTAATTAAAGTATAATTTCTCCTTTATTTTTTATTATTTAGAATATTTATTTACAAAATCTGCAAAGCTTTGGAAAGTATAGATATTATTTTCTGGTTTTTCCAAAGATATTTTTTTGAAAAAGCACGAAGGTATTTCATTAAGCTGTAAACATTTTTTTACACATAGCTCACATCCTCTATCGTGATTAATAGGATTAAGTGGGCATTTGTGGTCAGTACAAGTACAAAATTCTTTTGCTGTCATAAAAAATCACTCCTTAAAAGATATTAAAAAAGCTCAATTTTTCTATTTATAAGAAAATTTGAACTGGTAATAGTAAGTTAAAAATTGTTGTTTTACAGCTAGATTTTAGAATAAAGATATAAAAAAGTCAATAGCAAAAAATATTATAAGTATGATATAATATAAAAGAGGAAAGATTATATAGAAGTCAGGTGAAGAGATGAGTAAGAAAAAAATAGTAATTGTAACAGGGTTAAGTGGTAGTGGAAAAACAACAGCTTTAAATGTACTTGAAGATATGGGGTATTATACAGTAGATAATTTACCTTGTGAGATAGGTATTCCATTTATAAGTTCATCAATTGAAAAGATAGCTCTTGGTATGGATATACGTTCTTTTAAAAAAATAGAAGAGTTTACAAATTTTTTAAAAGACTTGAGAGGTAACCCAGATGTAATATGTTCAATTATATTTTTACAAGCATCTAAAGAAGTAATTTTAAATAGATATAATCTTACTAGGAGAAGACACCCAGTAGAAGAGAAAACTTTACTTCAAAGTATTAGAAAAGAAAGAGAAATAATGGCAGATGTAAAGGAGTTGTCTACTGGAATAATTGATACAAGTTTTGATAAACCAAAAGAATTGACAGAAAAATTAAAAACAGTTTTAGGTTTAGATGTAGATATAAAAGATATAAATATTCATGTTCAATCTTTTGGATTTAAATATGGTATTCCTATTGATGTAGATTTAGTTTTTGATGTAAGATTTTTACCAAATCCTTATTATATAGATGAATTAAAACCTAAAAGTGGGCTGGATAAAGAGGTATCTGATTATGTAATGAGTTTTGATATATCACAAGAATTTTTTAAAAAATTAATGGATATGTTTGATTTCTTAATACCTCATTATATAAAAGAGGGAAAGAAACATCTTACAATAGGAATAGGTTGCAGTGGAGGAAAGCATCGTTCTGTAACTTTTGCTGAGTTAATATATAAAGAGTTATCAGAGATTGAGAATCTTAATGTCTATGTAAATCATAGAGAGAAAGAGAGAGGAAATTGGTAGAAATTTTTGATATAAAAAAATTAGATATTCCAGAAAATCCTGGGGTATATTTAATGAAAAAAAATAGTAAAGTTATCTATGTAGGAAAGGCTAAAAACTTAAAAAATAGAGTTTCTTCTTATTTTAACAGGGAACATGAAAGTGAAAAAACAAGGGAATTAGTAAAAAATATTGAGGATATAGAGTTTATAATTTGTAATAGTGAGCTGGATGCTTTAGTATTAGAAAATAATTTAATAAAAAAATATACACCTAAATATAATATTCTTTTGAAAGATGAAAAGACTTACCCATACATAAGGATAAGTAAAGAGAATTTTCCCAATATAAAGATAATAAGAACAACAAAAGCTTTAGATACAAAATCAGGTCTTTATTTTGGACCTTATCCCTTTGGAGCTTGGAATTTAAAAAAGGCTCTAGTTAAAATTTTTAAAATACGAGATTGTGAAAGAGATATGAATAAGATATATCCTCGTCCATGTTTAAAATATTTTATGAAAATGTGTCCAGGTCCTTGTACATATAAGGATATTTTTTTAGAGTATAATGGACAGGTAGAGCGAGTAAAAAATCTTTTAAAAGGAAAAGAGAAAGAGGTAATAGCCTCCCTTAAAAAAGATATGGAAAAAGCTGCTGAAGATATGAGATTTGAAGAAGCTATCAATTTGAGAGAGCAGATAAAAGAAGTAGAGAGTGCTGTTGTAAATCAAGTAACAGAGTATGGGAAAGAGTTAGATGAAGATATTTTTCTTATGCAAAAAGAGGGGGAAAAGGTTTTTATCTGTGTTTTAAATGTTAGAGATGGAAAAATTCTTGGAAAGATATCTACACATATTGATTTGAAAGATAAGATAGAGGGAAATTTAGAAGAAAATATAGTGACTGCTTTTTATTCTAAGCATCCAATACCTAAGAGTATAGTTTTTCAAGAAAAGATGGAAGATGAATTAAATCTTGTAAGAGAGATTTTAGAGTTACAAAGAGGAAAAAAAGTGGAATTTCACTTTCCTAAGATAAAAAGTAGAAGAAAAGAGCTTTTAGAAATGGGAGAGTTGAATATTTCTAGAGATATAGAGAGTTATTTTAAAAAGAAATCTGTAGTGGAAGAGGGGCTATATAAAATATATACAGAGTTATCTTTAAAAAAATATCCAAGAAAGATAGAGTGTTTTGATATTTCAAATATTCAAGGAAAGGATGCTGTTGCTTCTATGAGTGTATCAGTAGAGGGAAGAGCATCTAAAAAGGATTATAGAAAATTTAAAATAACTTGCAAAGATACTCCAGATGATTTTGCTATGATGAGAGAGGTAATTACAAGAAGGTATAGTAAACTACCAGAGCATGAGTTTCCTGATATAGTTTTAATAGATGGAGGACTTGGACAGATAAATGCAGCTGGAGAGGTTTTTAAAGAGATAGGAAAAGATGGAATAGCTGAATTACTAAGTCTAGCCAAAAGAGATGAGGAGATATATAAATATGGAGAAGCTATCCCCTATTCATTTCCAAAGGAGTGGGAGGCTCTAAAAATTTTCCAAAGAGTTAGAGATGAAGCTCATAGATTTGGTATAACTTATCATAGAAAGCTTAGAAGTAAAAGAGTAATCTCTTCAGAGTTAGATAAGGTAGAAGGAGTAGGAGCAAAGAGAAGAGAGGTACTATTAAAAGAATTTGGCTCAGTAAAAAAAATACTGGAAGAAGATATAGACTCTTTAGCTAGATTTGTACCTAGAAAAGTAGCAGAGAATATTTTAGATACCTTAAAAAATAATAAAGATACATAATTTTACAGGAGGAAGTATGAAGAAAAAAGCACTATTTCTATTAGCTTTAGTACTGCTTACTACAAGTTGTGGAAGTATTGTGGCAAGAAAAGATAAAAGCCAGATAGTGAAATTTGAAAATAGCAGAATAGTAGCTGATAGTTATGATATAACTTTTTATAACATATTATATCCAGAGAAACCGTATGATAAAGATAAATTTTATGAGCAATTTGATGTGTTGACTTCAAAGATGGTAGCTTATAATAAAGATATAAATTTAATTATCCCTTTAGAGTTATATAAGGATTTATTAAATTTACAAAAAAGAGAGGTAAGAGAGGGAGAAAAAATCTATTATAAACAAGCTTACTCACTAACTGAAGAGGAAAAAGAATTTATTGATAGTAAAGTTGATGTAGAAACTCCTGATAATACAGGAAGTGTACAAAAATATTTAAATAAGCAAGTAGCATATTGGTATGATTACTTGAAAAAACCTCAAGAGTATGATTCTAAAAAATATTACACTGAGTTAGATAAGGATAGAATAGTAGATGAGGTATTTGAAAATAGAAAATTTTTCTCAAATACAGTTTTTGCAGTAGCTAATGATTTAGTAGTAGGAGTAACTGAAGATGAATTAGAAGAGATAAAAGATTTACCTTACCCTCTTTATCTAAAAACTGATAGCATTCCAGTAGATAAACTTAAAGAGGTAAAATCTAAAATAATTCTAGTTGAAGGTAAAGTTGAAGACACTGTTATTCCAGAAAAAATTGTATTAATAGATAATTTAACAGTAGAAAATGTAAAAGATTATGAGATAACTACTAAGATATTAGATATAGATAATCCTTTAAATTTAATACCAAACGTTGATGAGTATCAAGATTTAAAATTGAAAAATATTCAAAAATTCGATATAAAATATGTTCCAAATAGTGTTTTAAAAAAAGCTAGTGTAAGAAAGGAAGAGAGAAAGAGAGAGACTATTAACTTTGATAAAACACAAACTAATTGGAGGATAGAGTAATGATATACTTTATTTTTATACTTGCTATAGGGTTGATGCTGTATTATTCTAAGAAAAAAGAGGAAGAGATGACAGAAGCAATGATGACTATCCTTACAAGTATCAGGAATAAAAAACAGCTAGAAGATGTTCCAGAAATCTTAAAAGAAGAGTATGAAGATACAATAAAAAATGTTATAAAGCAAGATTTAGAATTGGAAAATTCTATTGGAGAGTTGAGAGAGTACAGAAAAGAATTAGAGGAAACTTACAACTCTTTGGTACAAAAATCTACTCAGTTAGAATATAGTAACCAAATACTAGAGAGAAGGGTAGAAAATCTATCTAATTTAAACTCTTTATCAAGAGCTGTACTTTCAGTGTTGGATTTAGATAATATTATAAATATTATATTAGATGCTTATTTTGTGCTTACAGGAGCAAAAAGGATATCTCTATACCTTTGGGAAGCTGAAGGGCTTATCAATAAAAAAACAAAGGGAGAGTGTAATTTTAAAGAGAATCTACTTTTTTCTGAAGAGGAGATAAAGGAGTTCACTAAAAAAGATTACCAAGAGATGTATGAGAAACTATCTAAAAAATTTATATTAGCAGATAATGAAGTGATAGTAATATCCCCTCTAGTAGTAAAAGAGAAACAACTAGGAGTTATCTATGTAATAGAGGATAAGAATAAATTGATTGATTTAGATGAGGAGACTATATCAGCTCTAGTTATTCAAGTCTCTATTGCTATCAATAATGCTCAAATATATTCTGAACTTATTGTAAAAGAGAGAATATCTAACGAACTTGATGTTGCCTCAAGAATTCAAAAGAAAATTCTACCAGCAGATGTAGATGAGATATTTGGTCTTGAGATAGCTCAATATTTTGAACCTGCTAAGGAGATAGGTGGAGATTACTATGACTACACAATCTTAGATGACAATGTTTTCTCTATTACGATAGCAGATGTAAGTGGTAAAGGAGTACCAGCAGCTTTCTTGATGGCATTAGGTAGGTCAGTACTGAAAACTCTTACTTTAACTGGAGATTTTGCTCCTAATGAAAACTTAAATGAATTAAATAAAATAATCTACTCAGATATAACTGAGGATATGTTTATAACTATGATGCATAGTAAATATAATAAAGAAAATAAAACTCTTTATTATTCTAATGCTGGACATAATCCTATTGTAGTATATAGAGCAAGTACTGATAGTATAGAGTTACACACTGTAAAAGGTGTAGCAATAGGATTCTTAGAAGAATATAAATATAGACAAGGGGAGATTCAACTGAATAAAGGAGATATAGTTATATTCTATACCGATGGAATTACTGAAGCAGAAAATAGTAATAAAGAGATGTTTGGGTTAGAAAGATTAAAAGAGGTAATCTATAATAATAAAAATAAATCTCCAAAAGAGTTAAGAAAAGTTATTCTTGAATCAATAAATAGATTTAGAAAAGATTATGAACAGACAGACGATTTGACATTTGTAATATTGAAAAGCAATGTCTAATAGAAAGGACAGATATGAACGAGAGAATAAGTATAGGAGGACAAGCTGTAATAGAGGGAGTGATGATGAGAAGTCCAACTTGTATAGCTACAGCGGTTAGAAAGCCTTCTGGTGAAATTGTATATAAAAAGACGCCTATTTCAAAAAAGAAAGGGAAATTAGCAGAAATTCCTTTTATAAGAGGAGCTGTTATGCTTTTTGATGCTCTTGTTATGGGAATAAAAGAGCTTACATTTTCAGCAAATGAAGCTGAAGAAAAAGAAGAGGAACAAATCAGTCAAAAGGAAGCTATTTTGACTACAGTAGTTTCATTGGGATTAGGGATAGGACTATTTATAGTTTTACCTTCATTGATAGGAAGCTTTTTATTTTTAGATAATAAACTATATTCAAATCTTTTAGAAGCTGTATTGAGATTACTGTTTTTTATTCTATATATTTGGCTTATATCTTTTTCAAAAGATGTGAGAAGAGTATATGAGTATCATGGAGCAGAGCATAAATCAATATATGCTTATGAAAATAATATGGAGTTAACTCCTGAAAATGCTAAAAAGTTTACAACATTACACCCAAGATGTGGAACTAGTTTTTTACTTATAGTTATGTTGATAGCAATTATTGTATTTTCAACAATAGATTTTCTATTTCCAACACCAGCTACTGTGATAGGAAGAATAGCAATGAAAGTAGTTTTAAGAGTAATATTGATGCCTCTTATAGCTGGAATATCTTATGAGATTCAAAGATATAGTTCAAAGCACTTAGATAACTTTTGTATAAAGACTCTAGCTTTACCAGGGCTTTCATTACAAAAGATAACAACTAAAGAACCAGACTTGAAACAACTGGAAGTTGCTATTGTGGCTATAAAAGCAGCACTAGGAGAGAACGTGGAAAACGCAAGAGAGGTAAGTAAATAAAAGTTGCAAATTTTGGTATACTATGATATAATAACTCATATATTAAAAAATCAGGGAGATTGTTATGAGGATTAAAAATGAAATTGAGTATGTAATCAGAATTCTACTTTATTTAACAAAATATGGAGAGAATAGAATAGTATCTTCAAATGAGATATCTGATGCTGAGGATATTCCACATCTATTTAGTTTAAGAATTTTAAAGAAATTAGAAAAAGCTAGTCTTGTAAAAATTTTTAAAGGAGCTAGAGGAGGATATCAATTAACTAAACCTAGCGAAGAAATAACATTAAGAGATGCAGTAGAGACAATAGAACCAGTTATATGTATAAAAGATTGTGTAAATGACCCTGAGTCATGTTCTTTAAGAAAAGGAGAATGTGCTGTGCATAGAGCATTTAATGGAATTCAAAGAGAATTTATTAAAGCTTTAGAATCTCGTAACTTTAAAGAGCTAGCAGAAGAAACTTATCAAGAGTGTAAATATAATAAATAGTATTTTAAAAGACAACTTTTTTAGGTTGTCTTTATTTTTAGGAGAAATATGAAAAAAATATATGATATAGGAAAAATAGAGATAGGAAAATTTGTAGATAGACCTAATAGGTTTATAGCTGAAATAGAGATAGATAATAAGGTAGAAAAATGTCACGTACATGATTCTGGTAGAATAAGAGAGCTACTTTTTCAAGGAAATGAGGTAGGAGTAAAGAGAGCTACTAATCTAGAAAAAAGAAAGACAGCTTTTGATGTTATTTCTGCTTTGACTCAAGAAAAAGATGAAAGAGTATTAATAAACTCTTCTTTTCATAGATATATTTCAGAAAATATCTTAAAAGATTTTGATATTTCTCCTTTTGGAGAGGTAGATAGTATAAAAGCTGAGGTGAAAATAGGGGATAGTAGATTGGATTATCTTTTAACTAGTGGAGATAAAAAGATATGGATAGAGGTAAAGGGAGTATCTCTCTCAGAAGAAAAAATAGCAAAATTTCCAGATGCTCCAAGCACAAGAGCTTGTAAGCATTTAAAAGAGTTGATAAAATTAAAAGAGAGTGGAGATAGAGCTGCTGTTATGTTATTGGTATTTAGAGATTCTGATAAATTTAGACCTAAATATGAAACTGATGAGGAGTTTTCAAAGCTATTTTATGAAGCAAAATCTAAGGGAGTGGAAATATATCCTATACAGTTGAGATTAGAAGATGGAGTTATATATTATATAGAAAAGAAGATAGAGATTATATAAAATTTAAGTAACTATCCAGCTATTTATGATTTAAAAAGAAAACTAAGAATTGCTTCATATTCTAAGAAGTTGATTAACTATGAGCTTCCAAAATTCTAAGAGCTTTAGCTCTCTAAGAATTTTGAGACACAGAAAGCAAAGCTTTAAGTGTTTCCTTAATGTAACACAGAAAATAAATTTCTGTGTCTCAATAGTAGTAGTCGTTAAAACTCCGCTACTATTGGAAGGGTTGAGTCTTCGACTTATTGCATTTTTTAGCGTTCGATTTCACTAAGTTAATCTAACTTCTCTTTATAAATTACACAATTCTTTGAGTTTTCTTAAATTAATTTACTAGCTGAATAGTTATATAATTTCTTAGATTATAACTGCTACTCTTCAGTTGTTTCTGTATTGAGTTCTTTGTGAGCTAAAGTCAATTTTACTTTAGCAATTCTTTTATCTTTAACAGATAAAACTTCCAAGATAACATTATTATACTCCAATACAATTTTTTCCTTTTCATTTGGGATTCTTTCTAATTCTCCCATAATAAATCCAGAAAGGGTATCATAGTTATCAGAATAAAGGTTTAAACCTAATTCATAGTTAAGAGTATCAAGGGAGAAAAGTCCATCTACAAGATAAATATTTTCTCCAATAGGAGTTAGTTTTGGTTCTTTATTCTCATACTCCTCTTCAATAGAACCAACAATCTCTTCAATTAAATCTTCCATAGTAACTATTCCAGAAAAACCACCATACTCATCTATGATAATAGACATAAAAATCTTTGAAGCTTGCATCTCTTTGAATAAAATATCTATTTTCTTAGTTTCAGGGATAAAATATGGTTTTCTCATTATAGAACGAACATCAACATTTTCAAAGCCTTTTTTTCTAGCTTCTAAAATAAAATCTTTGATAAAAAGAACACCGACAATATTATCTATCTCCCCATCATATATAGGAATTCTTGAATGTTTTTTAGTTAAAAACTCATCAAGATACTCATCTAATGGAGTATTGATATCAATCATATAGGTATCTGTTCTTGGAGTCATAACCTCTTTTGCATATTTATTATCAAAAGATAGTACAGATGTAATCATATCCTTTTCTGTCTTATTAAAAACTCCGTGTATTTGTCCAACTTCTAATAGAGATTTTATCTCTTCTTCAGATACCTGTTCTTCAACATTATCAATTTTAAATCCAAGTATACGTAAAATTATATTTGTAGAAACTGATAATAATTTGATAAAAGGGAAAGTAAGCTTTGCTATGATATATATTGGTCTTATAGCAAACATACTTATTGCTTCTGCCTTGTGTAAGGCTATCCTTTTAGGAACTAACTCTCCAAATACAAGAGTAAAATAAGATAGTGTTATGGTAACGATTATAATAGAAATCTCCTTAGTGTAAGGAAGATTAAAAGCAACTAATCTCTTACTCAATATCTCAGCAAAACCTGTTGCTGCAGAAGCACTGGCAAAGAATCCAGATAGAGTTATAGCAACTTGAATAGTTGATAAAAAATTAGTTGGCTCAGCTAAGACTTTCTGTATGAGTTTAGCTGTCTTGTTACCATTTTCTGCAAGTAGATTGATTTTGTTCTTGTTAATAGAAACCATAGCTATTTCTGTACAAGCAAAAAAAGCATTTGTCATAGTCAAAAAGACTAAAAATAAAAGATTTAAAAAAAGATTAAATTGGGGTCCCGTATCCATAAATAAATCTCCTCCTTATAAATATTTTAATTGACTGTGATATCAAATTGTTGACTTAATGTAGTTACTAGACTAGTTTTAGTAATAATTCCTCTTAAAATTCCATTTTCATCTACTACTGGTAAACTAGATAATTTATTTTCATTTACTTCTTTTAAAACATCTATTATAGAGTTTTCTGGTCCAGTAGTAAACTCTGGAGTTTCTAATATCTCTCTTACAGTTTTATAATGATCTTTCTCTTTTTGTATAAGCTTACCAGTTATTATTCCTTCAAATTTTCCTTTTCTGTCAATTACAAGAAGCGAGTCAACTCTTTCATGTCTCATTTTTCTTACACACTTAAATAGACTCATCTCAGCAGAACAAGTGATAGGGTTGTCAAGCATAATATCTTTTACTTTTATATACTCTGGAGATGACCAAATTCTATTTTTTCCAACAAAATTACTTACGAAATCATTTGCTGGATTTTTTAAAATAGTTTCAGGATCATCATGTTGAATGACTTTACCAGTACCCATTATACATATTTTATCAGCAATCTTAACCGCCTCATCCATATCATGACTAACAAATATTATAGTCTTTTTATACTGAGTTTGGATATTGATTAGCTCATCTTGGAGCTGAGAACGAGTAATAGGGTCAAGAGCTGAAAATGGCTCGTCCATAAGAATTATATCAGGATTTGTCATAAAAGCTCTGGCTATACCAACTCTTTGTTGCTGTCCACCACTTAGCTGTTTAGGGTATCTATCAGCAAATTTTTCATAGGGTAATCCCACCATATCCATAAGCTCTTTTACTCTTTCTTCTCTTTCTAACTCTGGAACTTTTTCTAACTTAGCTACTAATTCGATATTTTCTTTTATTGTCATATGAGGGAAAAGACCTGTCTGTTGGATAACATATCCTATTCCTCTTCTTAAATCAATAATATTTTTTTTAGAAATATCCTCTCCATCTATAAGGATTTTTCCAGATGTAGGTTTGATAAGTCCATTTATCATTTTTAGTGTAGTAGTTTTTCCACAACCAGATGGACCTACAAAAACTGTAATACTTTTATCTTCTATTTTTAAATTTATATCGTGTAAAACTATATTATTTTTAAATATTTTATTTACTCCTATAAATTCTATCATTTCATACCTCCTTTTAATATCTAAAATTATTTAGATATTAGACCTCTTTCGATTAAAAACTCATGAGCTACTTCTTGAGGTTCTCTTTTGTATGTATCTACTTGATTATTTAATTCTCTCATTACTTCATCTGTTAAAACATCAACAAGTGAATCAGCTATATTTTTTAACTCAGGATATTTATTAGCAATATCTTCTCTTATTAATGGTACAGCATGGTAAGGTAAGAAAAACTCTTTATCATCATCTAAAACTACTAAATTATATGTAGATATTAATCCATCAGTAGCAAAGGCATCTATTACATCACTCTCTTTATTAGCAATAGCCTGATAACGAAGAGCTCCATCTATAGATAGAGAGTTTTTAAATTTCAGTCCTGGATAAGCTTCTAAAAGTCCAGGTAACCCATCATGTTTATTTGTAAATTCAAATGTAGATGAGATAGTTAATTGTGGAGCAACTTTAATTAAATCACTGATATTTTCTAAGTTATATTTATCAGCAGTTTCTTTTCTAACAGCTAATCTGTATGTATTATTAGCTGAAATCTCCTTTCCAACTAATACATCATACTTCTCTTCTATCTCTTTTTTTGATATAGAATAAACATCAGAAGATTTAACATTTTCAGCTATAGGGTTATGCTTTAACATATCAGCAAACATAGTTCCAGTATATTCCATATACATATCTACTTCTCCTTTATTTAAAGCACCAAAAATAACTTGAGTTCCTCCTAAGGCTAACTTTCTATTAACTTTGATATCTGTTTTATCTTCAATTAAATCTGCTAACATATTACCAAGAAGAATTTGTTCTGTATAATCTTTACTTGCAATAGTAACTACTTTTTCTTGTGGAGCTATAAAGTTTTTAACAATATTCTTTCCACTAGAAAATAAGATTAAAAAAACAGCAAGAGTTAAAATTAGTTTATGTAAGAAAGGGATTTTTTTATTTTCCTCTTCTCCACTAACTATTCCTTTAGGAACAACTATTTTTTCTATAATAGCTGCTGTCCAGTCAATAAATAGAGCCAATATACAAGCTGGAATAGCTCCAGCTAAAATTTGATATGTATTGGCTGTTCTTATTCCAGAGAATACTAAAAATCCTAATCCACCAGCTCCTACAAAGGCAGCAATAGTCATAAGTCCAACAGCTGTAACAGCAGAGATACGTACACCTGCCATTATAACAGGAAGAGCCATTGGGATTTGAATTTTAAAAAGTATTTGTAATTTTGTAAGTCCAATTCCTTCAGCTGCTTCTATCATCTGTGGGTTTATTCCTTCAATACTTGTATAAGTATTTTTTATAATAGGTAGTAAAGAGTAAAGTACTACCATAAAGATAGATGGCATAACTCCAATACCTAAAAAAGGAATAAGAAAACCTAAGAGTGCCATACTTGGAATAGCTTGAATAGTATTAGCAATTCCCATAACTGTTTTATTTATTTTTTTAAAATGACTTATTAAAATCCCCATGGGAACTCCAATAAGAATAGCTACAAGTACAGATATCAGTGTAAGATTTATATGTTCTACTAAAAGAGATATAATCTGAGCTCGTTCTTGTATAATATAAGTAAAAAAATCCATAAGTAAACCTCCTAAAAAATTGTACAAAAAAACACCAGGCTAGAGTCATGGTGTTTTAATTTGTAAAATTAAAAATATAACAAAATAAAGCCTCAACTCTTTTCAATGCTGACGAGGTTAGCTGCCGGACTCGGATTGAAAAGTATCCTATTCCATAAAGGAAATTCGCCCCAAAAAAGTGGGTCCCCCGCTTTATATCATAATAAAGATATAAATTAAGCAATTTGCACATGTACATTATACAAGATTTTTTATAAAGAGTCAAATTTAAAGAAAAAATAATTTTATTTTGTTTTATTATTTTGATATAGAGTATATAGACCTTTTATACTTAAATCTGCTTTGTATACATCTATCTCATCAATTTCAGCAGATAAGATTTTTCCAAGTCCACCAGTAGCAACTACAAAGCACTCTTCTCCTACTTCCTCTTTCATTTTTCTGATAATATGTTTTATCTGTCCAGCATATCCATAGAATATACCAGATTGGATTTGAGAAATAGTATCAGAACCTAATGCACATTCAGGTGTTGTAAATTTTACCTTAGGAAGTTTTGCTGTGTTACCACAAAGAGCATTGATGCTCATCTCAATTCCAGGAAGTATTGCTCCTCCAACATAGACATTTTTCTTTAATACATCAAAAGTTGTAGCAGTACCTAAGTCTATGATGATAAGATTTTTATCAGGATACTCTTCAAGAGCTTGGACAATATCAATTATTCTATCAGCACCAAATCCAGTAGGATTCATATTACTAGCAAATGTAAAAGGTAGATTTTTTTCTAAGTCTACTATCATAGGCTCAATATTAAAATATTTTCTTCCAAAGAATTGGAAAATAGTTATAAGATTGGGAACAACTGAAGAAACAACTATTCCACTAACTTTTCTTATTTCAATTCCATTAAATTTTGAAATATTTCTAAAATAAGAGAAATATTCATCTTCTGTCAATTTATCATTTGTAGAAACTCTAAATGTAAGAAGAGTATTTCCTTTTTCATCAAAGATTCCTGTTACAATATGAGTATTTCCAATATCTATAGTTATAAGCATAAAACACCACCTTAATTTATTTTAAATTTTCTGGATTTAAAGCTTTTAATTCATCTAAAACAAAGATACCATCTTTTCTAATTAATATATCATCTATCCAAATCTCTCCACCACCAAACTCTGGTCTTTGGATAAGAACTAAATCCCAGTGAATACTAGATTTATTTCCATTGTCAGCTTGTTTATAAGCTTGTCCAGGAGTAAAGTGAATACTTCCAGATATTTTTTCGTCAAATAGAGTATCTTTCATAGGTTTTAGAATATATGGGTTTACTCCAAAAGCAAACTCTCCAATATATCTAGCTCCCTCATCAGAGTTTAAAATTTCATTTAATTTTTCTGTATTATTAGCAGTAGCTTTTACAATTTTACCATCTTTAAACTCAAATACTATATTTTCAAAAGTAAATCCTTCATAAACAGATGGAGTGTTGTATGAGATTACACCATTGACACTTTCTCTTACTGGAGCAGTATAAAGTTCTCCATCTGGAATATTTCTAAGTCCGTAACATTTAACATTAGGCATTCCTTTAATAGAAAAACTGATATCTGTTCCAGGACCTACTATTCTAACTCTATCTGATCTATTTAAAAGAGAACTCAAGCTGTCCATAGCTTTTTCCATTTTAGAATAATCAAGACAACATACATCAAAGTAAAAATCTTCAAAATTTTCTAATGATGTATTTGCAAGCTGTGCCATTGAGTTATTAGGATATCTTAGTACTACCCATTTAGTATTATTAACTCTTTCTTTTAAATGTACAGGTAGCATAAAGATATCTGAATACATTCTCATTTTTTCATCTTCTACATCAGATAGTTCTGCTGTATTGTCACTACCTCTGATCCCTATATAGCAGTCCATATCTTTCATTCTTTCTAGCTCATATTTTGCCATTAGTTCTAGTTGCTCTTTAGTAGAAGATTTTAAAAGCTCTCTAGTAATAGATTGGTCTTTTAAAGTGACGAAAGGTAATCCTCTAACTAAATGAATCTCTTTAACTAATGCTTTTGCTAGATTTTTAGGAGTATCTCCAAAAATTTCTATTAAAACTTTTTCTCCTTTTTGTACTCTACAAGAGTGAGAAACAAGATTTTTTGCTAATTTTAATATTCTACTATCCACAGTATTCACCTCATAATATTTTTTTCAATTATAGCATAGAATATTGAAAAATAGAATAGAAGAGAAAAATAAAATTGAAGATTACATAATTAAAAAATTTAAAATAACTTAAGTTGAATTAAAAATAAGAAGATAGGAAAATTATTTTGATTAGGATAAAAAAAAGCCACTCAATAATTTGAGTGGTTGATTGCAAATGGCTGGGGTGGCTGGATTCGAACCAACGCATGACGGAGTCAAAGTCCGTTGCCTTACCGCTTGGCGACACCCCAATTTAAGATGGTCGGAATAGCAAGATTCGAACTTGCGGCCCCCTGCTCCCAAGGCAGATGCGCTACCGGACTGCGCTATATTCCGTCTCATCAACAAAAGTAATAATATCATATTTTAAAAAAAATGTCAATAAAAAAAATTACTTTTCAAAAAAAAAAAATAATGGTATTATATTAAGGTATAAAAATAAAAAAGATGAGGAGTTAAGTTTATGAAATATGAAGCAATAGTTTGTGATTTAGATGGAACACTTTTAAATGAAAAACATCAATTATCAGATGAAACAAAGGAAGTTATAAAAAAGGTTAAAGATACAGGTAAAAAGATATTTATAGCTACTGGAAGACATCACTTAGATGCTTTAGCAATAAAAAAACAATTGGGATTAGACTCATATCTTATCAGTTCAAATGGAGCTAGAATACATGATGAGCATAATAATGAAGTATATGAGAGAAATATTGATGAAGAGACAGCTAATTTTATTTTAAATGTTAAGTGTAACAAAGAGATTGAAAGACATATATATACAGATACAAAATGGTATGTTGAAGAGCATAAAGAGGAGTATATAGAGTTTCATAAAGAGAGTGGATTTTTATATGAGGTAAAGGATTTCTCTAAAATAGTTGGAGAAAAATTTATAAAAATATTTTTTATCAGCAAAAATCAAGAGGAACTATTTAAGCTAGAAAAGTATTTTGAAGAGGTAATAGGAGATAAGGTTTCAATAACACTATCTGGACCAGAGTGTTTGGAACTTATGACAAAAAATGTAACAAAGGGAGAAGCTGTAAAAAATATTATGGAAAAACTTAATATTCCATTAGAAAATACTATGGCTTTTGGTGATGGATTAAATGACTATGAGATGTTAAGTGAAGTAGGTAAGGGACTTCTTATGGGAAATTGTGCTCAAAGACTTAGAGAAAAGCTTCCTAATAATGAGATGATAGGTAAAAATATAGATAATGGAGTAGCTAAGTATTTAAGAAAAACATTTTTATAGAATTTCTTTGGAGGGATATAAAGAATGGACAAAGTCAAATTAGAAACAGAAAATCCTTATTATAAAAGAAATCAAATAAATAGAACTTTGAAAAAAATAGATAAAGAAAAGAGAAAAAGAGCAAGAAATAGAGGAATAGTTCTTCTTCTTTTCTTTTTGGTTATATTGAGCAACTTAAATATGGCTAGTGCAAGTTTTTATAGTATCTACTTTGAAGGAATAAAGGTTATTAGAAACCATTTTATCTATATAATTTTAGGGATAATCTGTTTTATAATTACTTCAAAGATAAATTACAAATTATATAATAAAAATAAAATAAGTGGAATTTTATTTTTATTATCTACAATTATATTTATTATAATTATAATAGGAAGTAAAATACCATCATTATCAAGGGTAATACCTCATGTAAATGGAGCAATAGGTTGGATAAGATTTGGTTCTTTTAGTGTGCAGCCATCAGAGATGATGAAATTGCCATTTATTATAATAATAGCCCATATTATGGAAAAATGTGAAGAGGAAAGATACAACGATAAAAAAATACTATTTTCTTTGTTACCAGTTATGGGAATATTTATGCTATTAATAAATCTACAAAAAGATTTGGGAACATCAATACACTATTTGGGGATATTTGCTTTTATGTTGTTTATGAGTAGATTAAATATGAAATTGATAGTAGGAAGTGTAGGAGCTGTTTTAGTATCAATAGGAGGTCTATTTTACTATGTAAGTAATCTAACTGACTTATCAAATGAGAGTTATAAAATAAAGAGAGTTGGAAGTTTTTTAAATGGTCTTTTGAAAAATGAATATGACTATGGAATAGGATATCAAGTGGGGCAATCTCTTATAGCTTTTGGAAGTGGTGGATTAGTAGGTAAGGGATATGGAAATGGAGTACAGAAGTATAGCTATTTGCCAGAGATAAAAACTGACTTTATCCTTGCTTCCTATGGTGAGGAGTTTGGATTTATAGGAATGTTACTTCTTTTGACAATATTTCTATTGCTTTTTAATATTATTCAAAAAACAGCTGTGGAAACAAAGGATTATTTTGGAAAATATTTAGCAATAGGAATTGGAGGATATATAATAATTCAAATGGTTATAAATCTTTCTGTTGCTTTAGGAATACTTCCTGTATTTGGAATACCTATGCCATTTTTTAGTTCAGGAGGAAGTTCTCTTATAACAGTATTTTCAGCCTTGGGAATAATAATAAACATAAATAAACAAAGATAGAGTGGGAAAACCACTCTATTTTTAAAATAATATTTTTCTAAAGTTTACAATAGGTAAAACAGGGAATACTCCATTTTCAGCATAGTTGATAAGTCCTACTTGTAATCCTTCTAGTTTTTTAGTAGCATTGACAAATCCGAATTGAAGCCCTCCCACTTGTTGAGCATAGTTAACAAAACCAATTTGAACCATAGCTTCTTGATTAACCATATTAAGTCCACCTAATTGGAAAGTAGCATTTCCTCCAACTGTATTTACAAGTCCAAGATTTCCACCATTTACATCTCCTTTAACATCATTCCAAAGAGCTAAAGAGATTCCTCTCATATTTCCATCTACTCTAAAAGCTTCAAAGAAAAGTGAAAGGTGTAATCCATTAAAATTACCATTGACTTTTCTATAACCAATAAGAGATAAATCTACCCCTGAAACATTTTGGTTTTCAGCACCAAGAACATTAAAACTGAATCCATCTATTGAGTCGTATTTAGTAGCTCCAAATTGAACTCCTGGTAATACTGAAAATTGAGCTCCTTGTGTAGCAGCAAAAGAAACAGAAGACAGTAGTGCTACTCCTGCTATTAAAGATTTTAATTTCATAAAAATTTTCCCTCCACAAATTAATTTTAGACCTTATTATATCATATTTTTGAAAAAAATACTATAAGAAACTTATCATATAAGATGATTTTAAATTTACGTCATTAAATTGATAAAATGTGGTATAATTATGTTAGAAGAATAGAGAGAGGAGAAGAGTATGGGAGCTAATTGGGGACATAGTTTGAGATTATCAATTTTTGGGGAATCTCACGGAAAAGCAATAGGGATAAATATAGATGGATTAGCTAGTGGTATAGATATAGATTTTGAAAGCATAGAGAGAGATATGGGAAGGAGAGCACCAGGGAAAAATAGTTTTTCTACTCAAAGAAAAGAGAGTGATAGCTTTGAGATTTTAAGTGGAATCTGTGACGGTAAGACTACAGGAGCTCCTCTTTGTGCAATTATTAGAAATGAAGATAAAAAATCTAAAGATTATTCAAAATTAAAAGAGGTAATGAGACCTAGTCATAGTGATTATTCAGCATATATAAAATATAGAGGATATAATGATGTAAGAGGTGGAGGTCATTTTTCTGGAAGAATAACAGCCCCACTTGTTTTTGCTGGAAGCTTGGCTAAGAGTATCTTAGCTAAAAAGGGAATATATGTAGGAGCTATGATAAAGAGTATAAAAAATATAGAATTAGAAACACCAAATGAAGATAGATTATCTAAAGAGCTTTTTGATGAGCTGGCTAAAAAAGAGCTGGCTATTTTAGATGAAAAGAAAATAGTAGAGATAAAAGAGGAGATAGAGAGAGCTAGAATGAATCAAGACTCTGTTGGTGGAACTATAGAATGTTTTGCCATAGGAGTACCAGCAGGATTGGGAGAGCCATTTTTTGATTCATTAGAGAGTAGTATAGCTCATTTAGCTTTTTCTGTACCAGCTGTAAAAGGAATAGAGTTTGGAAAAGGATTTGATATAGCAAAATATTATGGTAGTGAAGTAAATGATAAATACTACTATAAAAATAGTATAGTGAAAACTAAATCCAATAATAACGGAGGAATATTAGGGGGGATATCCAATGGAATGCCTATAAATTTTAAAGTTGCTATAAAACCTACTCCATCTATTTCTAAGCTTCAACATACAATAAATATAAAAGATAAAAAAGATTGTGAATTAGAAATAGAGGGAAGACATGACCCTTGTATAGTACCGAGAGCAGTAGTGGTAATAGAATCAATAATGGCAATAGCATTGTTAGATAAGATATATGAAGCAGGAGGCAGATATGAATAAATATGGTCTTGTGGGAAAAAAATTGGGGCACTCACTATCTCCAGAGATACATAACTATATTTTTGATAAGCTTGGAGTAGAAGCAGAGTACTCACTGTATGAGATTGAAGATGGAAAAGATATTTTAAAATTAATGGAAGAAAAAGGGATAAAAGGATTTAATATAACTATTCCTTATAAAGAGATTGTGATGAGCCAACTTGATTTTATCTCTGAGGAGGCAGAAAAAATTGGAGCTGTAAATCTAGTGAAAATAAAAAATGGTGAAAGCTACGGATATAATAGTGATTACTATGGGGTCGTAGAGATGCTAGAAAAACATGATGTCAAAGTAAAAGGAAAAATATGCTATGTTCTAGGAAGTGGTGGGGCTTCAAAATCTGTGATAGTAGCTCTACATGACTTAGGAGCTAAAGAGATAGTTGTAGTAACAAGAGATGTGGAATCAAAGAGAAGAGAGTTGAAAAATAGATTTAGAAATATAGAGGTAGTATCTTATGAAAATATAATAGGTGGAGATATTGTTGTAAATACTACTCCTTTAGGGATGTATCCTAATATAGATAGCTCTCCACTAGATGAGGAAATTTTAAAGCGTTTTGATATAGCTGTTGATGTTGTATATAATCCTAAGACTACAAAGTTTTTACAATTAGCAAAAAATTGTAGTTTAAAATGTGTAGATGGAGTATCTATGCTTGTAGGTCAAGCTATAAAAAGTGATGAACTTTGGGAGGGGATAGATATAGATAGAGATACAAGAGAAGAAGTAGAGAAAAGAGTTATAGAGAGATTAGAGGAGATGAAAAAATAGTGAAAGTAATGGTAATAAATGGACCTAATATAAATTTTCTGGGAATAAGAGAGAAAAATATTTATGGAGTACAAACCTATGAAGAGATGTGTGCATATATTAAGGAGAATTTAGCTAAAGATATTGATGTAACAATATATCAAAGTAATATTGAGGGAGAGATTATAAACTTTATACAAAGAGCATATTTAGAAAAGTATGATGGGATAGTAATTAATCCAGGAGCATATACTCATACTTCCATAGCTCTGCATGATGCTATAAAAAGTGTAGATATTCCAACAATAGAAGTTCATCTTTCAAATATTCATAAAAGAGAAGAATTTAGACACAAATCTTTCACAGCACCAGCTTGTATAGGACAAATTTGTGGATTAGGAAGTGATGGATATCTCTTAGCTATAGATTTTTTATATAAAAAAATAAAAAACAAATAGTTTTATTTTTGATTAAAAAGTACAGATTATAAAATAAAAAATAGATAAAATACGAAAAAAAGTTTTTATTTTGACAAAGTTTCACTTTTGTGATATTCTTAACATATAGAAAGAAATATATCTCATATATACCTCTAATATGGAGAGGAGTTTCTACAGTTTACCATTATAATAAACTGCTATGAGTTGAAGGATTTTTTTGTTGACTCCTTTAGTATATATGGGGAAAAATATTAGGAGGAGAAAATGCTATTTGTTAATAAAAAGAAGAAAAGACTGAAAAGTAGGCTTAAAACATTTACTAACAAAGGCATAATTGTAAACTTAAGAATATATATAAATAGTGGTCTAAGTGTGTACTTATGTAAAGCATGAGTGTGTACTTAGACCTTTTGTTTTAATAGAAACTTCAAGGAGGGAAATGTGAAAACTGATATTCAAATAGCTCAAGAAGCAAAAATAGTAAATATTTTAGAAATAGCAAAGAAGGTAGGACTTACTGAAGATGATATAGAACAATATGGAAAATATAAAGCAAAAGTCAACCTAGATGTGCTAAAAAGATTAGAAGATAAAAAAGATGGTAAACTAGTATTGGTAACAGCTATCACACCAACTCCAGCTGGAGAGGGAAAATCAACAGTTACAGTAGGACTTACTCAAGCTTTAAATAAATTAGGAAAATCTTCAGTAGCTGCTTTAAGAGAACCATCTCTTGGCCCTGTATTTGGAATGAAAGGTGGAGCTACTGGTGGAGGATATGCACAAGTAATTCCTATGGAAGATATAAATTTACATTTTACTGGAGATTTACATGCAATAGGAGTAGCTCACAACTTAATAGCTGCTTGTATTGATAATCATATTAATTCAGGAAATTTACTAAATATAGATGTTACAAAAATCTCTTGGAAAAGAGTAGTAGATATGAATGATAGAGCATTAAGAGAGGTAGTTATTGGATTTGGTGGAAAAGCTAATGGAATACCTAGAGAGTCATCTTTCCAAATAACAGTAGCTTCTGAGATAATGGCAGCTCTATGTTTAGCAAATTCACTTATGGATTTAAAAGATAAGATTAGAAGTATGGTATTTGGATATTCAAGAGATGGAAAAGCTCTTACAGTAGGAGATTTAAAAATAGAGGGAGCTGTAACTGCATTATTAAAAGAGGCTTTAAAACCAAACCTTGTTCAAACTTTAGAAAATACTCCAGTATTTATCCATGGAGGACCATTTGCTAATATAGCTCATGGATGTAACTCAATCTTAGCTACAAAATTAGCATTAAAACTTTCTGATTATGCTATAACAGAGGCTGGATTTGCTGCTGACTTAGGGGCAGAAAAATTCTTAGATATAAAATGTAGAAAAGGAAATCTAAGACCTAACTGTGTAGTAATAGTAGCAACAGTAAGAGCTCTAAAACATCACGGTGGAGCTAAGGAATTATCAGAAGAGAGCTTAGAAGCATTAGAAAAAGGAATAGCTAACTTAGATAAACATATAGAGAATATGAAAAAATATAATTTACCAGTTGTAGTAGCAATCAATAGATTTGTAAGCGACACTGAAAGAGAACTTGAATTTATTGAAAAGCACTGTAAAGAGTTAGATGTACCAGTTGCTCTATGTGAGGTATGGGCAAAAGGTGGAGAGGGAGGAATAGCTCTTGCTAAAGAGGTAATGGCTCAATTAGAAAAAGAGACTGATAACTATACACCACTTTACTCATTAGATTTAAGTATAAAAGAGAAAATAGAAACAATAGCAAAAGAGATATATGGAGCTGATGGAGTAGAGTTTAGCTCTGGAGCTAAGAAGATGTTAAAGACAATAGATGAGCTAGGATATGGAAACTTACCAGTTTGTATGTCTAAAACTCAAAAATCTTTATCAGATAATGCTTCATTAATAGGTAGACCAACAGGATTTACTGTAACAATAAATGAACTAAGAATATCAGCAGGAGCAGGATTTATAGTAGCTATGGCTGGGGATATAATAGATATGCCAGGACTACCTAAAAAACCAGCAGCTGAGTTGATAGATATAGATGAGAATGGAAAGATAGAAGGATTATTCTAATAAAAAAATCTATGTTAAAATTTTTCAGGAGGAGAAATGAATTACCGTATTTTTGTAGAAAAGAAATCAGGATTTGATTTAGATGCTAAAAGACTTGAGAATGAATTAAGAGAGAGTCTTCAATTAAAGGGGCTAGAAAAAGTAAGGTTACTAAACTGCTATGATGTCTTTGGAATAGATAGTGAAGAGTTAGCAAAGGCTAAAAAGCTTATATTCTCAGAGGTAGTAACAGATAGAGTAACTGAAGAGTTAGATAGTAAAGGAGCAAAATACTTTGCTGTGGAATTTTTACCAGGGCAATTTGACCAAAGAGCTGACTCAGCTATGCAATGTTTAAATCTAATATCTGATAAAAATCAAAATGTAGTAGTAACAAGTGGAAAAGTTATAATCTTAGAGGGAGATATATCAGAAGAGGAGCTAAATAAAGTAAAAAATTACTATATCAACCCTGTAGAGATGAGAGAGAAAACTCTTGAAAAATTAGAGATAGAAGAGGGAGAGTTAGCTCAAGAAGTTCCTGTATTTGAAGGATTTATTACATATGGAGCTGAGGAGTTAGAGAAATTTAGAAAAGAGCTTGGACTAGCTATGACATTTGCTGATATAGCCTTTGTACAAGAGTATTTTAGAGATACGGAAAAAAGAAACCCAACTGAAACAGAAATAAAAGTATTAGACACTTATTGGTCTGACCATTGTAGACATACAACATTTGAAACTAGAATAAAAAATATTGTTTTCCCAAAATCAGCTTTTGGAGAAACATTACAAAAAGCTTATGAAAGCTATTTAGGAGCAAGAAAATTTGTACATCAAGAAAGACTTGAGAAAAAATATATATCTCTAATGGATATGGCAACAATCTGTGGAAAAGAGATGAGAAAAACTGGTAAGCTAGATGACTTAGAGGTATCTGATGAGATAAATGCTTGCTCAGTATATATAGATGTAGACGTAGATGGAAAAATAGAAAAGTGGCTACTTATGTTTAAAAACGAAACTCATAACCACCCTACTGAGATAGAGCCATTTGGAGGAGCTTCTACTTGTTTAGGAGGAGCAATAAGAGATCCATTATCAGGAAGGTCTTATGTATATCAAGCTATTAGGGTAACAGGTTCTGGTAACCCATTAGAAAAATTAGAAGATACTTTACAAGGAAAATTACCTCAAAAGAAAATAACAACAGGAGCAGCAGCAGGATACTCATCTTATGGAAATCAAATAGGACTTACTACTGGGCATGTAGCTGAAATCTATCACGATGGATATAAAGCTAAGAGAATGGAAGTAGGAGCAGTAGTTGGAGCTGTGCCAGCTGATTGGGTAAGAAGAGAGAATGCTTCTAAAGGAGATATAGTTGTATTACTTGGAGGAAAAACAGGAAGAGATGGTTGTGGAGGAGCGACTGGTTCTTCTAAAGAGCATACAGATGATTCCTTAAGACTTTGTGGAGCAGAGGTACAAAAAGGAAATGCTCCAGAGGAAAGAAAAATTCAAAGATTATTTAGAAATCCAGAGGTTACAAGACTTGTTAAAAAATGTAATGACTTTGGAGCTGGAGGAGTATCAGTAGCAATAGGAGAGTTAGCTCCTGGACTAGATATCAACTTAGATGTAGTTCCTACTAAATATTTAGGACTTAGTGGAACAGAGCTAGCTATCTCTGAATCACAAGAGAGAATGGCAGTAGTAATAGAGGCTAAAGATAGAGATAAATTTATAGAATTAGCAAATAGAGAGAACTTATTAGCAACAGTTGTAGCAGTGGTTACTGACACAAATAGACTTGTGCTAAGTTGGAAAGGTAAGAAGATAGTAGATATCTCAAGAGAGTTTTTAGATACTAACGGAGTGACTCAAGAGACAGAGGTAGAAGTAGAGAATATCTCTTATGAAGAGAGCCCTCTTACAAAAGTAGCTTACGAAGGAGAGAATTTGGAAGTTAAGTGGTACAATATGTTATCATCTTTAAATGTAGCTTCTCAAAAGGGACTTATGGAGATATTTGACTCTACAATAGGAGCTACTACAGTACTTATGCCATTTGGTGGAAAATATCAAATGACTCCAACAGATGTAAGTGTACAAAAATTACCATTACTTAAAGGGGAAACAGATACAGCTTCTGCTATCACTTGGGGATATAACCCAGTATTATCATCTTGGTCACAATTCCATGGTGGAGCTTATGCAGTAGTTGAATCATTAGCAAAATTAGTAAGTGTGGGAGTAGATTATAAGAGAGTAAGACTTTCATTCCAAGAATACTTCCAAAAACTTGGACAAAATCCTAAAAATTGGGGAAAACCTTTCTCAGCCCTATTAGGAACAATAGAGATGCAAAGAGCTTTTGAAATACCAGCTATTGGAGGAAAGGACTCTATGAGTGGAACATTTAATGATATTCACGTTCCGCCTACACTAATATCTTTTGCTGTATCTCCAGTAAAAGCTAGTGTAGTAATATCTCCAGAGTTTAAAAAGGCTGGAAATAAAATCTACTTAGTAAAACACCATATGTTAGAAAACTATATGCCTAATGTGGAAGAGTTAAAAGAAAACTTTGAATATGTACATGAAAATATAGTTAATGGAAATATAGTATCAGCTATGACATTAAAAACTGGTGGTATAGCTGAAGCAGTAAGTAAGATGACATTTGGAAATAGAATAGGAGCTAAGATATCTAATCTTGGAGATGAGTTATTCAAGTTAGGATATGGAACATTTATAGTGGAGTCAAATGTAGAACTTACTGGTAAAAATGTAGAATTATTAGGAGAAACAATCTCTGAATACAAAGTAGTAGTAGGAGATATTGAGATAGATATGACTGTTGGAGAGAAGGTATGGTTAGATAAACTATTCCCAGTTTTCCCTCATAAAACAGTAGAAAAAGTTGAAAAATATATCTGGACTCCTTATACTACTAAAAATATAGTAGTATGTAAAAATAAGATAGCTAAACCAAGAGTATTAGTACCAGCTTTCCCAGGAACAAACTGTGAATATGATTCAGCTAGAGTATTTGAAAAAGCTGGAGCAGAATCAAATATATTAGTATTTAGAAACCTAACTCAAGAGTATATCAATGACTCAATAGAAAAGATGGTAAAAGAGATAAATAGCTCTCAAATCCTAATGTTCCCAGGAGGATTCAGTGCTGGAGATGAGCCAGATGGTTCTGGTAAATTTATAGCAACAGTACTTACTAACCCTAAAGTAGCAGAAGCTATCCATAAGTTCTTAGAGAGAGATGGACTTATATTAGGAATTTGTAATGGATTCCAAGCTCTTATCAAATCTGGGTTACTTCCTTATGGAGAGATAGGAAAGATTACTGAAGATTCACCAACTCTTACATTCAATAAAATTGGTAGACATATATCTCAAATGGTAAAAACTAAAGTAACTTCTAATAAGTCACCTTGGCTTGCTGGAATAGAAATAGGTTCAGAGTTTGAAATAGCAGTGTCACATGGAGAGGGAAGATTCTTTGCTAGTGATGAGGTAATTAAAAAGCTATTTGAAAATGGACAAGTGGCAACTCAATATGTCAACTTAGAGGGAGAACCAACTAATGAGTTTAGATTCAACCCTAATGGTTCAAGCTTTGCTATTGAAGGAATTACTTCGCCAGATGGAAGAGTATTTGGTAAGATGGGACATACAGAAAGATATGGAAACAATGTATTTAAAAATATAATTGGAAATAAAGAGCAAAAAATATTTGAAAATGGAGTAAAATATTTCAAATAATTTAGGAGGACAAATGAAAGTAGCTATTATTTTCGGAAGTAAATCAGATACAGAGAAGATGAGAGGAGCAGCTAACTGCTTAAAAGAGTTTGGAATAGAGTATTCAGCTCATGTACTTTCAGCTCATAGAGTACCTGAAAAATTAGAAGAAACATTAGAAAAATTAGAGGTAGAAGGTTATGATGTAATTATAGCTGGAGCTGGGCTTGCAGCTCATTTACCTGGAGTTATAGCTTCAAAAACTACACTACCAGTAATAGGAGTACCTATTGAGGCAGCTTTCAACGGAATGGACGCATTATTATCAATAGTACAGATGCCTAAATCAATTCCAGTTGCAACTGTTGGAGTAAATAACTCATACAACGCAGGAATGTTAGCTGTACAAATGCTTTCATTAAAATCTCCAGAACTAAAAGAGAAATTAAGAAACTTCAGAAAAGATATGAAAGCTAAGTTTATAGCTGATAATGAATCAGGAGTAGAACTTTAAACTTCAATTTCTTGAAAACAAAGGGTTGTGTAAATTACATAGAGAAGTTACTACTATAAAATTCAAGAATAACTTTCGTTCAAAGAATAAAGAGCAAGTATGACTCAGCTCATTAAAAACACAAGGGTTAAGCCTTTGGCTTATTGTGTTTTTGGGCATTCGCTTTCACTGACTTGCTCTAATATTCTCCTCAATCTTCGTTATTCTTGATTTTAATCAAGAGATTTTCTATAAAGTTACAGATAATAGAAGTTTTCAAATTTAAAATTTAAATTTCAATAAAAAATAAAAATAAGGTATAAAAATATTAAAAGTATCTCAGGAGGAATTAAAATGTCAGTAGAAAAAAAAGATTTTATTTATGAAGGAAAAGCTAAACAAGTATATTCAACAACAGATGAGAACTTAGTAATAATTCACTATAAAGATGATGCAACAGCAGGAAATGGAGCTAAAAAAGGAACAATAGTAAATAAAGGTGTAATGAACAATAAAATAACAGCTATGTTATTCAGAATGTTAGAGAAAAATGGAATAAAAACTCATTTAGTAGATGTATTAAATGATAGAGACCAACTTTGCCAAAGAGTAAAAATATTCCCATTAGAAGTAATAGTAAGAAACGTAATAGCTGGTTCAATGGCAGCAAGAGTTGGAATTCCAGAAGGAACTAAACCAACTAACACAATATTTGAAATCTGCTATAAAAATGATGCTTATGGAGATCCATTAATCAATGACCACCATGCAGTTGCTTTAGGACTTTGTACTTATGAGGAGTTAGCAGAGATATATAGAATTACTGGTCAAATCAACAACCTATTAAAAGATGCTTTTGATAAAATTGGAATTACTTTAGTAGACTTCAAAATAGAATTTGGTAAAAATGCTGCAGGAGAAATCTTATTAGCTGATGAGATAACTCCAGATACTTGTAGATTATGGGATAAAGAAACAGGTAAAAAATTAGATAAGGATAGATTTAGAAGAGACCTTGGAGGAATAGAAGAGGCTTATATAGAAGTATTAAAGAGATTGGGGGCTTAATGATGAACTGCACAGAAATTCTAATGGCTAAAGATAAAATGGAAGAGGAGTGTGGAGTATTCGGAATATATTCAAAAGAGATAAATGAAGTAGCACAAATAACTTACTACGGATTATATGCTCTTCAACATAGAGGTCAAGAGAGTGCGGGAATATCTGTTTCTAATTTTGGAGAGATAGTAACTTATAAAGGAATGGGACTTACTGCAGATGTATTTACACCAGAAACTTTAAATAATCTTGTTGGAAATGCTGCAATAGGACATGTGAGATACTCTACAACAGGGGCGAGCAAATTAGAAAATGCTCAGCCTCTTGAGAGTAGATATAAATTAGGACAAATAGCAGTAGCTCACAATGGAAATTTAACTAATGCAAAGATAATAAGAGAGTTATTAGAAGATGCTGGTTCTACTTTTAATACCTCAATAGACTCAGAAGTTATCATCAAAATGATAGCTAGAAAAGCTAATGGAAATGTTGAAGATGCTATAAGAAGTACAGTAGGAGCTATAAAAGGAGCTTATGCATTAGTAATCTTAGCTGGAAATAAATTGGTAGGAGTAAGAGACCCATATGGAATAAGACCACTTTGCTTAGGTATAAATGAAAATGGAGATTATATTTTAGCTTCTGAATCTTGTGCCATAGATGCTGTGGGAGGAACTCTAATTAGAGATGTATTACCAGGAGAGATGGTAATAATAGATGAGAATGGAGTAAAATCTGTAAAATATTCAGAAAATAATAAAAAAGCACCTTGCTCATTTGAACACATATATTTTGCTAGACCTGATAGTGTAATAGATGGATTAAACGTATATGAGTCTAGAGTAGAAGCTGGAAGATTACTTGCCAAACAGATGAAAGTAGAGGCAGATGTAGTAATAGGTGTACCAGATTCTGGAATACCAGCAGCTATCGGTTTTGCTGAAGCTAGTGGAATACCTTATGCAATAGGGCTAGTAAAAAATAAATACATAGGAAGAACATTTATAAAACCTACTCAAGCTCTAAGAGAACAAGCTGTAATGGTAAAATTAAATCCATTAAAAGTAAATCTTGAAGGAAAAAGAGTAGTAATAATTGATGACTCACTAGTAAGAGGAACAACAAGTAAAATTTTAATAGAGATAATCAGAAGAGCAGGAGCTAAGGAAGTACACTTCCGTTCAGCTTCTCCAGCTGTAAAACACTCTTGTTATTTTGGAATAGATACAGCTCATAGAGAGGAGTTAATAGCAGCTAGATTATCGGTAGAAGAGATAAGAAAAGAGATAAATGCAGATACATTAGATTATCTATCAATGGAAAATATGTTAAAATCCCTAAAGGGTTGTGATTACTGTGTAGGTTGTTTCAATGGAGAGTATCCAGTAGATACACCAACAGAAGAGTAAAAAATAATTAAAATTTTGGAGGAAAAAATGGCAATTTCATATAAAGAAGCTGGAGTAGATAAAGAGGAAGGATACAGAGCAGTAGAGCTTATGAAGAAAGCTGTTGCTAAGACAATGAATAGCAACGTATTAAATGGACTTGGAAGTTTTGGAGCTATGTATGAGTTAGGAAAATATGAAAATCCTGTATTAGTTTCTGGAACTGATGGAGTAGGAACAAAATTAGAGATAGCTCTTACTACAAAAAAATATGACACAGTAGGAATAGATGCTGTTGCTATGTGTGTAAATGATGTGCTTTGCCACGGAGCAAAACCAATATTCTTTTTAGATTATCTAGCTTGTGGAAAATTAGATGCTGAAGTAGCAGCTGAATTAGTTTCTGGAGTAGCTGAAGGTTGTTATCAAGCTGGAGCTGCCCTTATAGGTGGAGAAACAGCAGAAATGCCAGGATTCTACAAAGTAGGAGATTATGATATAGCTGGTTTCTGTGTAGGAGCAGTAGAAAAATCTAAAATAGTAAATGGAAGTACAACTTCTGAAGGAGATATCTTAATAGCTATACCATCTTCTGGAGTACATAGTAATGGATTCTCATTAGTAAGAAAAGTAATAACTGACTATAATAAAGAGTACAATGGAAAACCAATTAGTGAAACTCTTCTTACACCTACAAAAATATATGTAAAACCGGTTCTTGCTGTATTAGAAAAATATAATGTAAAAGGTATGGCTCATATAACTGGAGGAGGATTACCTGAGAACTTACCTAGAACAATAAGTGAAGGACATCAACCAGTTGTATTAAAAGAAAAATTAAGAGTATTAGATATATTTAAATATATTCAAAAAGAGGGGGATATCCCAGAAGATGAGATGTATGGTACATTCAATATGGGAGTAGGTTTTGTACTAGTAGTAGATCCTAAAGATAAAGATGGAGTAATAGAAGAGCTTGCTAAATATGGAGAAGAAGCTTTTGAAATAGGATATGTTCAAAAGGGAGAAAAGGGACTATGTTTAAAATAGGAGTTTTAGTTTCTGGTGGAGGAAGCAATCTTCAATCTATAATAGATAAATCTAAAAGTGGAGAGTTACAATGTAAAGTTGAAGTTGTAATTGGAGATAGAGAATGCTATGGAGTAGAGAGAGCTAAGGAAGCTGGAATAGATGGATATACCTTAGATAGAAAAGTTTTAAAAAAAGAGCTATGTAGAGAGATAGATAAAATTGTTTCAGAAAGAGGAATTGATTTGATAGTTCTAGCTGGATTTTTATCTATCATTGATGAAGAGTTTGTAAATAAATGGAAGGGGAGAATAATCAATATTCACCCCTCTCTTCTTCCAAAATTTGGTGGTCCAGGAATGTATGGTATAAGGGTACATGAAGCTGTACTAAAATCTGGAGAGCAAGAGAGTGGTTGTACAGTACACTATGTAGATACAGGAGTGGACAGTGGAGAGATAATAGCTCAAAAGAGAGTAAAGGTTTTAGAAGGAGATACTCCAGAGATTTTACAAAAGAGAGTATTAGTAGAAGAGCATAAGCTTTTACCTGAATCTATTGCAAAAATTATATCAGAAAGAAGATAAAGGAGTCTATTATAATGAAAAGAGCATTAATATCAGTTTTTGATAAAAATGGAATATTAGAGTTTGCACAATTTTTAGTAAAACACAATGTGGAGATAATCTCAACAGGTGGAACATATAGATATTTAAAAGAGAATGGAGTACCAGTAATAGAGGTAGCTGAAGTAACAAAAGCTCCAGAGATGTTAGATGGAAGAGTAAAAACTCTACACCCTGTAATTCACGGAGGAATTTTAGCTATAAGAGATAATAAAGAGCATATGGCCACTATAAAAGCTAGAGGAATAGAAACTATTGATATGGTAGTTGTAAATCTATATCCATTCTTTAAGAAAGTAAATGAGGATTTAACTTTTGAAGAGAAAGTTGAATTTATAGATATTGGTGGACCTACAATGCTAAGATCAGCAGCGAAATCTTTTAAAGATGTTGTAGTAATTAGTGATACAACTGACTATGAAACTGTTATGAAAGAGATGGAAGCTGGAGAGGTAACATTTGAAACAAGAAAAAGGCTTGCTGGAAAAGTTTTCAACTTAACATCTGCTTATGATGCAGCTATATCTAGTTTCTTACTTGGAGATGAGATGCCTCACTATTTAAATGCTTCCTATGAAAAAGTTATGGATTTAAGATATGGAGAGAATCCTCATCAAAAAGCTGCTTACTATGTATCAACTACTGATAGTGGAGCTATGAAAGATTTTGAACAATTAAATGGTAAAGAGCTTTCATTTAATAATATAAGAGATATGGACGTAGCTTGGAAAGTGGCTTGTGAATTTGAAGAGCCAGCTTGTTGTGGGGTAAAACACTCTACTCCATGTGGGGCAGCTATTGGAAAGGATATACATGAGGCTTATGTAAAAGCTTATGAGTGTGACCCTGTATCTATATTTGGAGGAATAGTAGCTCTTAATAAAGAGGTAGATAAGGCAACTGCTGAGGAGTTAGTAAAAATATTCCTAGAGATAGTAATAGCTCCAAGTTTTACAGAGGAAGCTTTAGAAGTATTAAGAACTAAGAAAAATCTAAGAGTAATAAAATGCCATCATAAACCTATGGACAAAGTAAACCTTGTAAAAGTAGATGGAGGAATCCTGGTACAAGATGAAGATTTAAGTTTTTCTACTCACTATGAAACTGTTACAGAAAAAGCTCCTACTGAAAAAGAGATGAGTGACTTAGATTTTGGAATGAAGATAGTAAAACATGTAAAATCTAATGCTATTGTAGTAGCTAAAGATAAGATGGCTATTGGAATAGGAAATGGAGAAACAAATAGAATTTGGCCTACTGAACAAGCAATAGAAAGAGCTGGAGAGAGAATAGAGGGAGCTGTCCTTGCTTCTGACGCTTTCTTCCCATTTAGAGATGTAGTAGACACTTGTGCAAAACATGGAATCAAAGCTATAATTCAACCTGGAGGTTCTATTAGAGATAAGGAATCTATCGAAGCTTGTAATGAGCATGGAATAGCTATGATATTCAATGGAATGAGACATTTCAAACACTAATCGTATCTACTTAAGTTATTAAAAAATTAAAAGAAAACTAAGAATTGCTTCAGACTACAAAAAGTAGATTAACTATGGCTTATCTTACTAAAAACACAAAACTCGTTTCACTCAAACAGTTGTGTTTTTTAGCGTTCGATTTCGCTGAGTTAATCTAACTTTTCTCCGTAATTTACGCAATTCTTTGAGTTTTCTTGATTAAAGTTTGTAGTTGAAAGTAGCTACTATTAATTTTTTAAAGGAGAAGAGAGAATGAAAATATTAGTAGTTGGAAGCGGTGGAAGAGAGCATACTATCTGCTGGAAAGTAAGCCAAAATGAAAAAGTAGAAAAAGTATATTGTGCTCCAGGAAATGGTGGAACAGAGTTACTTGAAAAAGGAGAGAATGTAAATCTAAAAGGAGTAGATGAAATTCTTGCCTTTGCTAAAGAGAATAAAATAGATTTAACTATCGTTGGAAGTGAGGAGCTTCTAGTAGATGGTATTGTAGATAAATTCCAAGCTGAAGGATTAAAAATCTTTGGACCAGATAAGAAAGCTGCTCTACTTGAAGGGTCAAAAGCTTATGCTAAAGATTTTATGAAAAAGTATGGAGTAAAAACAGCTGCTTATGAAGTATTTAATGAAGCTGACAAGGCTAAGGAATATATAAAAACTTGTGAATTTCCTCTAGTGGTAAAAGCTAGTGGACTTGCTGCTGGTAAAGGGGTACTTATCTGCCAAAATCTTGAAGAGGCTCTAAAAGCTGTAGATGAGATAATGATAGATAAAGTATTTAGTAGTGCTGGAGAGCAAATTGTAGTAGAGGAGTTTTTAGATGGAGTAGAGGCTTCTATCTTATCAGTAACTGACTCAAATATTATCCTACCTTTTATCTCTGCTAAAGACCATAAGAAAATTGGAGAGAAAGAAACAGGATTAAATACAGGAGGAATGGGAACAATAGCTCCTAACCCTTATGTAATTAAAGAGGTATATGATAAATTTATAACTGAGATAATGGATCCTACTCTTGAGGGAATAAAAGCAGAGGGAATGGATTTTGCTGGATTTATATTCTTTGGACTAATGATAACTGCTAAGGGAGTTTATCTTCTTGAGTACAATATGAGATTGGGAGATCCAGAAACTCAAGTTGTATTACCACTACTTGAGTCAGATTTTATAAATTTATTAGAGAGTGGAATAGATAGAAAGCTTTCTGAGATAGATGTAAAATGGAGTAATAAATCAGCTTGTTGTGTAGTTCTTGCTTCAGGTGGATATCCAGAAAAATATAACAAAGGTTATGAGATAACAGGTATGGATAGTGTAGATAATATGGTATTTGTAGCTGGAGCTAAACTAGAAGATGGAAAACTTCTTACTAATGGTGGAAGGGTAATCAATGTAGTAGCTATTGGGGATAACCTTGAAGAAGCTAGAGCAAAAGCTTACTCTGATGCTGAGAAAGTAAACTTCGAAAAGAAATACTTTAGAAAAGATATTGGAGTATTATATAGATAGATTATAAAGGGGTTATTACAATTAAAAAATTTGTAAAGCCCCTTTATTTTTTTACTATCTGCAAAAATATTCATCTTTAAAAATTTAAAAAAAATATAATTTTTCTGAAAAAAAGTTATTTTAATTGACATTAATAAAAGAAAGTGCATATAATGTTAATAATATTAATTTTATAGTTATAAAAATATAGAATAAAATATTTTTTAGGAGAGAATAAAAGATGAATATTGGAGAAAAGATACTAAAAAAGTTTTTTTTTAATTATTTAATAGAAAATAATTTAGATGAAGTTGAAAAATTATTTTCTGAAAGTTTTAAAAGTGTAGGAACTAGTCAATTTGAAATAGCTAAGAATAAAAGTGAATTTCTATTAAGCATAAGGAATCAAATAGAAAATTTAAAAGGAAAGATGAGTTTTTATATAAATGATTATGTCGAAGATTATTTTGGAGATTTAGTTTCTTCTTATTGTGAAGTAACAATTATTTATTTTGAAGAGGAAGAGAAAAAAATAACAACTAGATTAACAACTGTTTTTTTTAAAGAGAATGATGAGTGGAGAATAATAAATATGCATAATTCAATTGCAGAAATAACTCAAGAAAAAAATGAAATGTTTCCAATAAGCTATATGTCAAAACTAGAACAAAATAATGAAACTAATATATTTTTACTTGAAAAATTTAGGCGAGGTTTCTTTTCTTTAAAGGAGATTGCATATATTGTTTATTCAAGTATAACAAGAAAAACAATTTTCTATTTGAATAATTTAGAAAGTTTTGAGTTAAAGAAAAACTTTTCTGAGGTTGAAGAAAAATTAAAAAAATTTTCTTTTTTTTGTAAAGTAGATAGAGGAACTTTGGTAAATTTAGAATCTATAAAAATATTAGATTTTAAAGAAGAGTGTATTGTATTTAAAAATCAACAAATATTATATCTAAGTAAAGTAAAATTAAAAAAAATAGAAAATAGATGGAAAAAAATAAAAAAAGAAAATAATATAGAGTTATAAAATAAATGTATTTTTTTTATAAAATTGATGTCTAAATAGTGAAAAAGATATGTTGTATTTTTATCTAACTAGTGTAGCAATAGATTTTTAAGATAATATTAATGTTATAATTGGAGTGTTTAAGAGCAAAAATGTTCTAAAACACTTTTTTTTATGGGAGGAGTTAAGTTGAAAATTTTATTATTTATATTGTTGAGTTTCTATTCTTTTGCTTTTGAATTTAGTCCTATGGGATTTGATAAAAGACTAGATACAGGAGAAGGATACGGAGAGTTTCAATATACAAATTCAACTTTAGATGTCCAAAGATATAAAATATCAATTTTGGATAATGGAAAAGAGAATAACATTTCACAGTATGTCAGTGTTTATCCTAAAATTTTAACAGTGAAGCCTAAAAGTGTTGGGGTTATAAAGGTTTATGTACAAACTCCTCCTACTTTAAAAAAGGGATTATATGGTTTTATCCTTAGAAGTGAGGGAGTACCTGTTCCATTTTTACAAAAAAGAGAGAGTGGGAAACTTACTCCAGCAGTTTCTATGAAAACAGCAGTTAATTTAGAAATGCAAGCATATGTAGGAGAAGTAGGAAATGAGTTTGAGATTAGTAATGAAAAAATAGTTACCAAAGAGACAAAAGATGGAAAAAACAAAAAATACTATACAGCTAAGCTAAAAAATAAAAACGGTAGAGGCTATGAATTAGGAGTATGTTTTTTAGATTCTGTAGGAAGTATAATCTCTGTAATTCCAAAGGGAAGATTAGGAAATAATGGAGAACTTACTCTTGAAGAGGAGATTCCTAAATTAGCTGAGTATATATCTTTTTATGATTATAACAACCAAGTATTCGTTTGTCAGAAAATAAAAATTATAAATTAAAATTATAATAAATAAATTAAAAATTAAGGAGGAAGTAAAAAAATGAAAAAAATGTTATTGGGGGTAAGTATCCTATCAACACTAGCTTTTGGAGCAAGTAATCCAGGTGATAGTATATCACAAGCAACATCAGGAACAGCAGCAGTTGGAGTACCTATGGAGGTAAGAGTAGAAATTTTACCAGCATCAGACAAATTAGTATTAGTGGATGAGAATAATAAGTTAATTGATAAACTTATATTTGACCATGGAAAATTAGTAAAAGGAGCTGCAATAACTGATTCAACAGTTGAAAAAATAGTTAAATTAAAAAGGGCTGATGGACAGGCTCTTGGAAACTATAAAGTAACTTTTAAAGCTAAAAATTCTTCAGGAACACAAGTTAATATGACTACACCTTTAAAATTAGAACCTCATGGGGCAAGTAGTGGTACAGCAATTGAGTCTAATTTAAAGTATAGAGAAAATAAAATCACTTTAACTGGTGATGAAAAAGAGGTAGAAACTAAAGTACAATCTATAATAGAGGCAACAAAATTAAATGCAGCTGAAGTTGGATTATATATAGGTTCAGGAACATTTGAAGCAGAAGTAACAAATAGTTAGTATTTTTTTTAGGGAGAGTATTACTCTCCCTGATTTTGTAATAATAAGGAGAAAGAGATGTTTAGAATTTTAATTTTCTTATTTTTATCATTAAAAATATGGGCATATGTTAATATTACTCCATTAACTTTTGATAAAAGAATAGATGGAGAGGGGGGATATAAGGAATACACACTTTCAAACTCAAGTAAAAATATTACTAAATATAGAATATATGTTGAAAAAAATAATGAGAAATATGATATGAGTGATTGGGTGGAATTTTTTCCTAAAACACTTACATTAAAGCCAGGAGAGAGTAAAAAAATTAAAGTCCTAATAACAGCTCCAAATGATAGTCGAGAAGGGGAATATACAACTAATCTATGTATCAAAGAAGTTGAAGTTCCTTTGAAAAATAAGGAGTTAAATATTTTAACTAATTTAAAAATAGAGTTAGCTGGTTATGTGGGAGATTTAAAACCAAAGATTGAGATAACAAATATTTATAGGGAAGATAAGAATTTAAAAATATCTTTTAAAAATACTGGAGAGATAAGGCAATACTTTGAAATATATTGTTTAGATTCCAAAGAAAAAGAGTTAGTTTATTTAGATAGAGTTAGACTTTTTTCTAAAGAGGAGAAAGAAGTTAAGCTTTTAATTGAAAAAATAAAAGGAAAGCTTATCATATTAGACCAAGAGGGGAATAATGTTTTAGAAAAGAAAATAAGGAGATTTAAATGAAAAAAATAGATAAGTTTTTATTTATTTTTCTTTTTTGTTTAAACTATATATTTTGTTATTCAAGTGATATTAACTATGAGGATTTAGAAGAGTTATTGAGAAATAATATTATCTCACAAGAAGACTATAATATTTTAATGGGAGAAAATAATCAAGAAACAACTGAAGGAATTTATGAACTTAAAATAAATGGAGAGAGTAAAGCAAAGATTTATAAAGTTTTTGTAAAAAATGGGAAATTATATTTTCCATTAAAGAGTTTTTTTGAAAATATAAATTTTCAAAATTATAGTTTTTCAGATGAGAATGAATTAAAAATATACTTGGGAGAAAATTTAAAGGAGATTATATTAACAAAAGAGGAATTAAAAGTTGATAAAGAGAGAACTAAAAAAATAGAAAAAGATGATATTATCTCTAAAGATGGGGAGTTATATTTAGCTGAAGATTTATTTAAAGAGATATTTTTAAGTAATTTAAGAATTGATAATAATAATTATATTATAGGTATGTATTTAAATTTTCCCACTCCTGAAGAGATAAAAATAAGAACAGACAGAACTAAGGAAAAATTAGAGGAAGATAAAAATAAGAAAACTTTACAATATACAAATACACCTGAATTATTTGAGTTGGGATATTTGAGAACACAATTTTTGCAAACTTATGAAATATCTAAAGATGATGATACTAAAAAGAAAGATTGGGAAGGAAATTTAGAATATCAAGGAGCTTTTTTATATGGTCAATTGACTGCAAATTATGATTTAAAAGAAAAGAAGTTTCAAGATACAACTTTAAAATATAATGAGATTTGGGAAAAACATACTTTAGAAGTAGGAAATTATAGTGTAGGTAGTGAAAAAGCAAGAGAGTGGGGAGTAAATTTTAAAAAAGATAAAGGGTATATTATTACATCAGATAAAACATATATTATAAGAGAAAATGTTCCAATAGGAAGTAGGGTAGAATTACTATATTTAGGATTTGCTATTGATGTACAAGATGAAAAAAATGGAAGTGTAGAATTTAAAAATTCAGAAATAAAGAGTAATAGAGAATACACATTAAAAATTTACGAACCTTCAGGGAATATTATTCTAAAGAAGATAAGTACAACTAGTGATTATAATCAACAAAATAAGGGGCAGTTTGAATATAATATAAGTCTAAGAGAAGATGATGAGAGTAAAAAAATTAGAGCAAATTCAAAAATTTATTATGGATTGACTGACAATTTAACTTTTGGATTAGGATATGATAAAGAGATAGAAAATTTAAATACTAGATATGAATATATTGAGAATGGTAGTTTAGAAGCTATTTATAATGATACTTTTTTTAGCTATCCATATGTTTTAAGCTATGAGGATAAAAGGGTATTTACAAAAATATATGATAAGGATAGAAAGAAAAATACTAAAGACAAAAACAGTAAACACTTTAAAGGACAGATAGATATAAATAAATTAAGATTAAAATTTGAAAATGACTTTAAAGAAAAATATTATGAAGAAAAGAGAGATGAAAATTATACAGTAGAGTATAGACCTTTTAAATCATTAGAATTAGGATATGAATATGATAAAACATATTATTATGATGGTTCTGAAAAAAATAATTCTAAATATAAAGTAGGTTACTCGAAAAGTTTTAAATCTCTGTTGTGGACTGCTGAATATGAAAAATATATAAATGATAAATCTGAATATAATCTAAATGTTTATTACAATGAATTTAGAAATCACTCTGTAAGATTGGAAAATAGCTGGACAAATGATGGAAAAGATTATGAAGTAGGACTAACTTTATTTTCAAATACTAATAAGACATTTGATTATACTTTTGAGGCTAGGTACTCTGAAAAAACAAAAGAGGCTTTTACTTTTAGGTTTAATATGAAACTTAATGATTGGTTTACTTATGAAGGAAATTTTGATAAATTAGGAAATCAAAAACATAAAGTAGGGGTAGATAAAATATTTGATTTAAAACATCCTTTAGAAAAGGTAGAGACACTAGATAGTTGTAGAGTAAAAATTATTACATTTATAGATTTGAATGATAATAATATCTGTGATGAAGATGAGCCAAGAATAGATAATGTTAAAGTAAAAGTTGGGGGTAAAGAAGTTTTAACAGATAAAAGAGGAGAAGGTATGTTATATGGAATACCAAATCATATTGTGTATGACTTAAATCCTACTATAAGGAAACCATCATTTGTTTTAGGAAATAATAAAATAAAAATAAGAGGAACAACTTCATCTACACTAGTAGCATATATTCCAGTAAAGCCTTTATTAACTCTAACAGGAATAGTCAATGTTGATAGTAGTTTAAATAAAACTTTAAATGAAAAAATAGCTATGTTTGGAGAAATTTTAATAAAGGTAAAGGATATTTCAGGAAAAGTTTTAGATATGGCTATTCCTGATGAAACAGGAATTTTTGAAATAAGTGGATTACTTCCAAAAAAATATTATTTAGAAATTATTTATACTGGAATAGATAAAAACTTTGAAAAATATGAAGAGATAATACAGTTGAGTTATTTTGATAAGACAGATGGAAATATGTTTGTTGTTAATTTATTAGAAAATGCAATAAGCTTAAATAAAAAAGGAGAATATGAAGTTGAGTAGGAGAGTTATTTTAATTATCATTATTTTTTTTAATTTTATTTTCAGTTTTTCTGAAGATAAAATAGAAGTATATCCACCATATTTAGAATTAGAAGACGGAATGAAAATTCCTCAACTTCCAACTGATGATTTAACAGAAGTTGACTTACAAGGAAATATTATAGGAAAGAGAGAATTAGAGAAAAATACCACAGTATATTTAGAGAGTAGAGTAAATGTTTTTGTTCCATTAGAGATTATATCTGATATTGATATAGAAGCAATTATCTTAGATAATCAAAAATTAGAAATACCTTTTGAAGTGGAGTTTAATAAGGTTCCAGAGAAGAAAGATTATTATAAATTATGCTATAGTGAGACTGAAATAGATATAGATCAAGATGGAAAAATAGATACGTTTATCTACTCCTCTCCATTTATCAATACAAAGATAAAAACAGATAATATTTTATATATAGATGGAGAAAATATTTCAAAGGAAGGTACTTTTAAGAAAAAAGTATATATGACAATAGAGATAAAGGAGTAAAGATGAGGAAAATAGGGATTACTTTATTATTTATGTTAAACTCTCTAATAGCTCTTTCAGAAATTGGAATAAAAATTTTTGAACCAATTAGATTTAAAGAGGTAATAACAAATACTATAAGTAGTGAAGAAGTTATAGGAGAAGGAGTATTAGAGATAGCTACAGATAATTTAAAAGAGGATAAAGGGAAAAAATTAAAATTTTATTTTCCTAAAAAAGGATTGATAACTAATAGAAAAAAGTGGGTAAAAATAAAAGAGTATAGATTAGAAACAAAAAATAATGATTTTATAGTAACAAAAGAAGTTGAGTATGTGAGGATATATGCAGTTTTAAATAAAAGAGATATTGATAATGGAGAAGAAGCAGAAATAATAGAGGGAGAGTATATAGGGTATGTTCCTATTATTGTTTCACAGTATGGAAGGCTTATAAATTAAAGGGGAAAAATGAAGAAGTTAATTTTAATATTTTATGTAATTATTAGTTTTAAAACTTTAAGTGTAGAAAATTTAAGATTTGAAGTAGAAAAGGTAGATGAAAATTTAGTTTTGGTTAATATTGTTGGTGTGGAGAAAAAAGAGATAAAAAATGATTTTGAAGAGTACCCTTATCATAAAGTAAGAAAAGGAGAATACTTAAATAAAATAGCTAAAGATTATCAAAAAAGACCAGCAAAATTAGTACAGATAAATGAGTTAAAAAATCCTAATTTAATTTATCCAAAACAAAAAATCTATTTAGAAAAAAAGAAGAGTATAGATATTGAAAAAATTCCAAAATATCATATAGTTCAAAGAGGAGAAAATATTATTTCAATAGCTTTAGAATATGAACTAGATTGGAAACAAATATTGAGATTAAATAGTTTAGAAAGTGTAACCGATATATATCCTGGTCAAAAGATAGTATTAAAGTAAGTTTTGGAGAGAATAATGATTAAATATTTAAAAAGAAAAATAAAGCTTTTATTATATTTTATGATTTTTTTTATAAATATATTGGCGGTAGAAAGAGAGATACCACATAGTATTATTACTGAAAATCCTAAAAAAGATGTTACTACCATAGAGACTCTAAAAAAATATAAAGATAAAGCTGAACTTAATATAACAGTAACAAAATTAAAAACAGAAGAGATTCCAGTTGAAGTAGATAAAAACAGAAAGAAACTACTTTTAACTTTAAAGGGAATAGAGGGAAAGAATGTTTATCCAGTTGAAAATATAGAGGATATTCCTAATCCCAATACTAGTTTAGGGAGAAGAAATTTAAATAGAGCAAGGAACAATAATAATTTAAAAACTACAAGATATGATATAACAATTGGAGAAAAGAGAACAAAGATAGAAATAGATTATAACGAATTACCTAAAAATACATATTTGGCAGTTACAGATAAAAATTTTAATTTAGAGAAAATATATAGAGCGAATTATAGAGAGTATTCTGCACCTAGAGGAAATAGTGTTTCAGTTAAGCTGTGGTTGTTTGGAGAAGAGATGGGAAGCTTAACAAATTTAATTATAAATCCAAATAACAACAGTAGTGGAAATATTGAAATAAGAAAAAATGGAGAGTTTATTTTTCCTGAATCTGCTACTGAACAAAATGGACTTAATACAGTTTTTGATATACAGGGAAGTCCATTAGTTTATGACTATGAAGATAGTGATTATATAGAACTCCAAAATATTGGTGGAGCAGGAAGTACTTCAATTTCAAATATTCAAAACAGTAAAGGAAGTTTTTATAGATATAGAAATGAATATGCTGAATGTAGTATACCAGGATATAATCTAAAAACTAGAATCTGGAGTGATAGTTCAAAGTTGGAATTTACATTGAGAAAGAATGGAACAACTGATGGATATGTAAAATTTAAGATAGTACATAAAGCTTCTGATGGAACTATACGTCAAGAAATAACAGTAGAGATGTTTATAAATAATAAAAAGTTTATTGAATATTTTCCTAAATTATATGCCGAAGCTACTCCAAAATATTTTGGTTCAGTAGGCTATGGTATAGCTGTAAGTAATACTGAAAAAATAAATGTTATAAATTTTATAACTGATTCTTTGAGTGTAATGAAATATGATTTTTGTGATGTAACACAAATTTGGGCAGAAGATAGCGATAGGATTAAAATTCATGAGGATAGTGAATTAAATATAACTGAAACAATAACAGGATTAAATAATATAAGTAATAAAAAAATTTCTGGATACATAACTAATTTTCAAACATCTCTTCCAAGTGAATGGATAAATCCAACTTATAGCACTACTCAATATTTCAATTTCCCTAAATATTACTTTGAATATGGTAATCAGAAAAGGAGAATAGATTTTTCAGTTTCCTTTGGAGTTACAAATAATTTTCAAAAATTTATAGAGGTAATCGAGGGGGTAATTAATGGTTTTCCTTTTATAAGTTCTTCTAGTGTTTCAGATAAATATTTAATATCTAATCAAAAAAATGGACAAGATATTATTACTTATTTTAATGGAATAGCAACTAAATTTATGGTAGCAAAAAGAAGAAATAAGCCTTTTTACTATAAAATAAATGGTAATACTGTAGATGGGGATATTACTAATCCTCCTAAAGTTTCAAATGTAAAATTTAGAACTCAGTATGTGGAAACTGGGCCAACAGGCTTTGATTATTACTATTTATATGTAGATAAATTAAAATTAAAAAAAAGTGATAGAGAGATAAAATTAGTAGGAGTAGATGGTATATATGAATACGAAAATAGGATAGTAATTCCTAAATTTAGTGTGGGTTCATTAATTGATAACTCTATATCATCCATAAATAAAAATATTATAAAATATGTTGATGTAAGTGATAAGTTTTTGGATTCATCAAAAGATTATTTTATTAATTTAGGAACAGTTTATTTTAAATCCTATGATGATATTGGGATACTAAAGAGTAATGCAAGTAAATCTCCTGAAGTAAAACTGCCTAGTACAGCATACTTAGAAGATACTAATGGAAATAAAATAAGTGTAAGCCTTTCTTTTCAGCGAAGTAATATAGAAACTGCATTGGAGATGAGAAATTATTATACTTCAATCAAGGCAGGAGGAAATGGTTCTACTATTTACCTTATCTTATCAAAAGATGAATATCATAAATTATTAAGAAATGGTGGAGGGAAGACCTATACATTAAAAGGAGGAAATATTAAAATTAATATTAATTTAGATACTTGCCCTTTTGGAGAAGGAGGAGGTGATGGAGTATTAAATTCTACTCTAATTTTTGAAATTAAGATAATAACAAATAAAGTAGAACCTTCTATTTCAAAAATTACTTTTAAAGAAAATACGCCGTTATTAAAAAGTGAATTTTTTAGTATTTTAAACCAGGATATAACTTATTTAAATCCCAATAAAGATGGATATAATTATAATCAAACTATTGATTTATCTGGAGAAATTGCACAATATAATTATACTACAAGAAAACATAACTATGAAATTTTAGATAATGATGGAAGGATAATAAAAGGATTTATTACTTCTAATGGAAGTGGAGGATATTGGGAAAATTTAGATATAGGTGATGGAAATAAAGTAACTATTTCTCAAGGAAAAGATACAAAAACTTATATGGCTTTAAATAAATGGAATTATAGGGCAAGTTCTGGAGAAATATTAATAAAACACTATATAGAAAGTTATCCAGAAACAAACCAATATTTTAAATTTAATTTTGAATTGCCAGATTTTGATCCATATACTTATTATGACGAAAATACAGATACAATAGGGAAACTAGCAAGTGTAAGTATTAATTTATCCAATGGAAATTCTGTCAATGGAAAAAAACAGGTAAAATTAGGCAAAGTAAGAACTAAAAACTATGATATTGAGATAACTAAAGATGAAAATGATTCACAAGGATTAAGAATAGAAAATCAATCTTTAGAGGTAGATATTTTAGAGGAGGGAACACTTGCTCCAACAAGTTATAAAGCAAAAATTATTATGAAAACTAGTAGTGGAGAGATATCAAGTATTGTAGGAAAAGCTCAAGAAGCTGATATATATGTAGAGGTTCCTGATAATTTACCAAGTAATAAGAATTATATTATTCAATCTTCTCATAAGGAAGGAAATATATTTGATGATAATAATTATCTGCTTAGAATTGGAAGAACAGGATTTTTCAAAGAGTTGATAAAAGAGATAAAAATAGTAAGTCAACAAATAGAAGGACAAGCAACTATCAATGTAACCTCTGATTATACATTGGGTGAGAAGATAATTTTTAAAACTGCAAGTAATCCTTTTAATGAAGGATTGAGTTTAGAAAATAGTGTAACTGGTATTAGTTTAGAAGAGATTACTGGGCATGGAATGTTAAAAATTCAATCTGGAGATAAAGCACAAGTTCAAATTGCTTCATCTAGAACTAATAGAGAAACAGCTTTTTATTCTAATGATAATAGTTTTGTAGAGGTTGCTTTTCCAAATGGAAATAAGATGAAAATAGGATTTGATAAGAATGATAATAATAAATTAAAACTTTCATTTACTAAAATTATGTTGGGAAATTCAAAAGAATCTAGATTTAGATTAGTTATTAAAGGAGCAGATGATACAATAAAAGCTGTGTATAAATTTAAAGTAAAATTTCCAGAGAGTTTTCTTAGGATAGATAAAGTTGAAAATATGGATTTTGGACAAGGAATAGTGGGGTTAAATGGTTATAAGGCAAAGGGAACAGTATTTATAAGTACAGCAAAGTCAATTTCAAGTACCAATTTGAACATAGTGCTTGATACTAAAGAAGTTTCTTTAATAAAGGAGAATAGTGCTAGCTTACCTGAGTTAAAGGCAAAAATAGAAGAGGAAAAATTAGAGGAAATAACTGAGAGCACACTAGAAAATAATTATAAATATATACTAGGTGGGGAATTAGATATCCCTAAAGATACAAATCTAGGTATATACAAAGGTACAGTACAAGTAACAGTATCTATAAGGGAGTAAAAATGAAAAAATATATATATATTATTTTTATTATAATAATAGCGATATTTTATTTAAAGACTTATTATGCAAAGCAATTTATAGAGTGTGATTATGATAGTCAATATAATATCGTAGCATTATCAAATGATTTTTTTAAAATTGAATATAATGGGAAGTTTGGAGTAATGTCAAATAGAGGAAAAATTCTAATAGCTCCTCTTTTTGACAATCTTATCCTCGAAAATAATTCTGATAATGTAATTGTTGAAAAAAATAGAAAACTCGGTCTAATTAATAGTAGAAATGAAATAATATTAGAATTTGAATATGATGTTTTAACTAAATTAAATAACAATTATTATAAAGGGATAAAAGATAAAGAAATATTTTTAATTAATATAGGTAATAAAAAAATAGCATCGTATGGAAAAAATAAAGATATAAAATTTTACAATAATAAATTTTTTATTATTGAAAATGAAAAGATAGATGTTTATAATGAGGAATTAAATTTATTAACAACATATGAAGGAAAGAATATTTTTAAAATAAATGATAAAGTTCTCTTATTACAGAAGGATAAAGAGTGTTTTTTAATCTATGATAAACTTATTTTATACCATGAAGATATAGAACAAATTTTTGAGGAATATATGGTAGTAAACTATGGAAATACTAAACAATTGAAAAAAATAGGGGAAAGTAATCCTTTATTACAAGGATATTCATCAATTTTTATAAATACTATTAATAGTATTATTGTAGAAAAAAATAATAATTTTGGTGTTATTAATTTAGATGGAGAAATAGTTATTCCTTTGAATTATACAAGAATTACGCCTTTTTATCAAGGATATTATGGTGTAGAGGAAAAAAGTTCTTTTTATAAAAAGGATAATAATGGGAACTTAATTTTAGAAGATGAATATAAATGTGGATTAATAGATAAAAAAGGTAAAGAAGTTATTGAAGCAAATTATGAAGCAATAATAAATTTTAATAAGTATTTTGCTATTTTATTGGATAAGAATAGTATTAAGGTAATAGAATTAGAAGATAAAAAAGAGATATTATCAACTAATATTGGAGAGATTGATATTTTTGATAATGATAAAATAATTTTTAAAGAAAATGATAAAATTCTTTTATATGATAAAAAAGGAGAAATTATATTAACTATTAAAAATGAAAAAATTAAATTTATACAAAATAACTATATTGTTACAAATAAAAAGATATATTTATTATAACTATTAAAAAGGAGATAGGAAAATGGAGAGAAAAAATATAGATAATAAAATAATATTATATAATAAAGGTGGAATAAAAGTATTTAAAGTAACTCTAATTTTCTTTCAAGAAATAAAAAAATATTTTACAAAAGATGATATAGTATTTTATATAAATATAAATGGAATAGTTTCAATAAATAATATTATTTTGTTTAATGAAGAAGGAATTTTTCTAAAAAATAGTTTAGAACTAGAAAAGATAAAAAATATAACTGAAAATTATTTTGGAACAATATATCTTATAAAGAAAAATTTTTTTAAAGAACTAGGAATAGATATATTTCAACAAGATAGTAGAAAATTTAGAGTACAAACAAAAGAAATTTTTGGATTTTTTAAGTGGAGAAAATTTGAAGAAAAGTTATGTGATATTCAAGTATTTTTTTCAATATTTAGTATTTTAAAATTAATAATAGATAAAGAAATAGAAATAGAGGAACTTCCATATCTAAAATATAAAAATAGAATAATTGACATGATAGATAATAATATTGATAAAAAAATAAAAGATATAGTAGAAAGAATATGCAGCGATTTGAAAATATCAATTCCCACTTGTTATAAAATATTTAAAATAATTTTTAATGAAACTCCTAAAAAATATATTATAGAGAAAAAATTGAGTAAAAGTTGTTATGAGTTGAGTAGAAATGACAAAAGTATAGATGAAATAGCAAAAAATATAGGATTTTCTAAAGTATTGTATTTAAAAAAATTTTTAGATTATTATGGATATAAGGTAGATGAATTTAGAAAGATAGAGGAAAGTATATGCAGGAAATAACTAAAATTATATATTCAAATAATTTTTTTAATGTAATTAAAGTAGAGAATAATCTTCAATTAGATAATATTTTAGATGAACGAGAAGCTGTAATAATGATATTGTTAGAAGGAAAAATTTATTTTTATAATGAGAGAATATTGAAAGAAAAACAATATATAATAAGCAAGGTAGAAAATGTTTTAAAAGGGATAAAAATATTATCTAATAACTATAAAATGATTATAATCACATTAAAAGAGAGTTTTTTAAAAGAAATGGGAATTTTTAAAATAGAAAAAACTATACATACTAACCTTGATAATTACTGTGCTGAATTAATTCGTAATTTGAAAGAAGAGTACTTATTGGAAAATCCTTGTTACCCAATAGAAGTTATAGTTAAATTTTTTAAAATTCATAATTTTTTGAGTGAAGAAACTCTCAAATATTTTAATATTTTAGAAAAAAATAAATATCAAAAAGTTTTTAAAATTATAGAAACTAATATAAAATTATTACCTGAAGATATAGAGAAAAAAATTTTTGAAAGTTTAAAAATAGAAAAGAAGAAACTAGAGGAGCTGATTTATATTTCTCAAAAATTGACTTTAGAGAAATATATTTTTAAACTGAAGTTGGAAAAAATAATAGAAATTTATTTAAGTAAAAATATAGCTTTAAAAGATATAATTAGAGAATATAATTTAAAAGATACTAAAAGAATAAATATTTATTTAAAAAAAATATATAGAACAAATATTAAAGAGTTGAAGAAAGAAAATAACCTTAGAAATATTAATACTAGTGAAGGAGATAAAAAATTAAAAATAAAATCTAAGGAATAACATATGAAGAAAATTTTAAAAAAATATTGTGGTAAGAAATTAGATGGAAGATATTTAATTTATTCATATGATAAATTAATAGAAAGAGGTAAATATGAAGAAGGAAAAAGAGAGAGATTATGGGTAAAATATTATAAGAATGGAAAAATAAAAAATATAGAAATTTATTAATTAAAATTTTATTTTTTTATAATAAAAATAATATGTGGGAATGAAGCTGAATAAAGTATTGGTTGAATACTATTCAGCTTTTTTATATATTAAAAAATATAGGAAAATTATTCTATAATCTTTTAGATAAAAGAGATAAAATTTAAAAAATATGATATAATATTCAATAGTGTTAAGGAAGCTTAACTGTTATATAATAAAAATTTGGGAGGTATTTATTATGAGAATGTTTCGGCAGCGTGTAGAAAAAATTATGGATAAGAGAGAAAAGTTATTAAATAAGTTAAGCATATATATTATTAAAAATTATAATACTACAAATATTAAGAATTTAAGTATAGAAGCGAAAACTTATTAGTTATCGGGAGGAGAATTGAAGGTAGATTTACATTTACATGATAGTAAATATTCAAGTGATAGTCATGTTTCAATAGCTGAGATAGTTGAAGAGGCGAGAAGAAAGGGATTAGATGGGATAGCTCTAACTAATCATGAGAGTGTTGAAGTAAAAGAAGAGATAGAGGAGTTAGTAAAAAAATATAACTTTCCAATATTTCCAGGTGTTGAGTATTTAACTAAAGATGGAGATATAGTGGCATTTGGAATAGATAAGTTACCTGAAGAGCAGATGACAGCTCAAGAGTTTATAGATTATGTGAATAAACAGGGAGGAACTTGTACAGCTGCACATCCATTTAGAACTAACAATAGAGGATTAAAAGAGAAATTAAATATTGTTAAGGGACTTACAGCAATAGAAGGGTACAATGGAAGTACACAAGATATACACAATGATATGGCAGCTCAAATTGGAAAGAAATTGGGGATACAAGTAATAGGTTCTAGTGATGCTCATATTCAAAGTAAGGTTGGTGTATTTGCAACACTGTTACCATATCCAGTAAAAAATGTAAAAGAGTTGATAGAAGCTCTGAAAACTAATAGATGTAAACCATTGGTTTATAAAGATGGAAAATATGAGGTAATTGAATATTAATATTTTGGTATAAATTTAGGAGGAGCAAGATGAAAAAAATTTTATTAGCAATGCTTTTTGGAGCAATGACTTTAACTTCATTTGCAGAAGGGAAATTAAAAGTAGTAGCAGCTTATGGTGGAAAAGAAAAGATATTCCAACAATTTAGTAAAGATACAGGAATAGAGGTAGACTTCATAGATATGTCATCAGGAGAGGTACTATCTAAGTTACAAGCTGAAAAAGGAAAACCATCAGCAGATGTTTGGTTTGGTGGAGGGCTAGATAGTTTTATAAGTGCAAAAAATAAAGGACTTTTAGAGAAATATATATCTCCAGAGATGGAAGAAGTACCTCTAAAATATAGAGATAAAGATGGATATTGGTCAGGAGTTTCTTTAGTTCTAGTAGGATTTATGGTAAATAATGAAATATTAGAAGATAGAGGATTAGAAGCACCAAAAACTTGGGCAGACTTAGCAAAAGAGGAGTATAGAGATGAGGTTATTATGGCTAACCCAGCTATCTCTGGAACTAACTATGCAATGGTAAGTAACCTTATTCAAGAGATGGGAGATGAAAAAGCTTGGGCATATTTTGAAGAGTTAAATAAAAATGTTCCTTTCTTGGCTAAAAGAGGAGGAGAGCCACCTATGAAAGTGGTAACAGGAGAGTTTGGTGTAGCTGTAATCCCAATGTCTGGAGAGTTTATCCTATTAGAAGAAAAATATCCAGTAACTACTTATTATCCAGAGGATATGATTCCTTGGGTTCCAGCTGGAATGGCAATATTTAAAAATGCTGAAAACTTAGACTCAGCTAAGAAATTTGTTGACTGGGCTCTATCTGAAAAAGGTCAAACAGTTATAAGAGATGAAGATCCAAGAGCAATGGTAAGAGATGGAATAGCCACTCCAGATGTAGTTAAAAAAATAGATATGGACAAACTTATTAATATAGATATAGATGTATTGGGAAATGACAGGGAAAAGGTTTTAAATGAATGGAATAAGAGATTTGGAAATAAAGCGAAATAATCTTATTTATTATGGAATCTTACTTTGTGTAGTAGTTGGGGTAGTAGTTTTTTCTTTCTACCCCATTTATAAAATACTAGAGGTAAGTTTCTATGATGAAAGTGGATTGACATTGAAACATTATGAAGGAATTTTTAGAGATAACTATCCTTTGTTAAAAAATACTCTGATAACCTCTATAACTTCGGCACTACTCTCTACTATATTTGGTGGAATGATAGCTTTCTATATGGTATTTTCCAAAGAGAGAGTGAGAAAGTTTTTTCACTATATTTTAATGTTAACAATGATATCTCCACCATTTATTTTTGGTATCTCTTATATAACTCTTTTTGGGAGAAGAGGGCTTATAACTTATAGACTTTTAGGATTACATACAAATCCCTATGGACTAAAGGGAATAATATTATTACAATTGATAGGAGAACTTTCCTTTGCTACTTTTATGCTATATGAACTATTTAAAGGTTTAGATTATAATCTCATAGCTGTGTCAAGGTCATTGGGAGCAAATATGTTGGAGAGTATAAAAAGAGTATTACTTCCTATTTCAGTTCCAGCATTTTTAGGGACATTTTTTATTCTGTTTACAAAAAATTTAGCTGACTTTGGAAGTGCTGTAATCATAGGTGGAAGGTATAGTACATTAGCTACAGAAGCATATCTTACAGTGATAGGAGAGGGAAATATGCCAAAGGGTTCTGCTATGACGTTGCTTCTTATTTTTCCAGCTCTTCTATCCTATGTATTATACAGATTATTTTTATCTAAGAAAAAAAATGAGTACAATCAAAATAAGGGAAATGTTTTAAGAAGAGTGGAGTTTTCTCTTTCCATATATTTAAAATTAGTTTTAGGAGTTGTGGCTTGGGGTTTCTTTGGAATTATGCTATTGCAGTATGGAGCTATTTTCTTTTCAGGTTTCTATAACTATACAACAAAGGGGATAGTTTTTACATTGGAATATCTTGAAAGATTTAAACTCTCTACCCTAGATGTCTTTGTAAGAACTCTTATCTATGCTCTAATTGCTGGATTTTTTTCTGCAATAATAGGGGTGTTGATATCATATTTTAATAAAGAGAGAGATAGCATATTAATAAAAGTGATTGAATTTTTTTCAAGCTTGCCATATATAATACCAGGGACATTTTTTGGATTGGGATATATACTAGCTTTTAATGATGGAGTTTTAACTTTGACAGGAACAGCTGCCATAGTAGTATTAAACTGTATATTTAGACAGATTAGTATAGGTATAAAGGCTGGAGATTCTATCTTGGCAAGATTTGATTTGAATTTGCTAAAGGCTGGAAGAGATTTGGGAGCTACTAAGCTCAATCTTCTTTTGGATATAGTTTTACCAAATTTGAAGTCAGCTTTTTTAATAGCTTTTGTCAACTGTTTTATAGCTACAATGACAACTATAGGAGCAATTATATTTCTGATATCTCCAGGAGCAAATGTGGCTACAGTTGTATTATTTAACTATGTTTCACAAGGGGAGTATGGACTAGCTTCTATTACAGCTTTAGCAATAACTTTAATCACTTTTTCTTTAAACATATTAGTAGTAAAATTTTTAAATAATGGAGAGAAAGAATAATGTATCTAAAAATTGAGAATATTAGTAAGATATTTGAAAAGGGAAGAGGGGTAAAAAATATCTCTTTTCAACTGGAAAAGGGAGAGTTAGTATCTTTTTTAGGTCCTAGTGGTTGTGGAAAAACAACATTGCTGAATATAATAGGTGGATTTGTAAAAAATGATAGTGGGAGTATCTATCTAGAAGATAAAGATATAACTGAGTACCCTCCAGAGAAGAGAGAGATTGTAACAGTATTTCAAAACTATGCACTTTTTCCTCATATGAATGTAGTAGAGAATGTAAAATATGGGCTAAAATATAGAGGATATAATAAAGAGGAGCAGATAAAATTAGCTAAGGAGTATCTAAAAATAGTAGGACTTGAGGGGTATGAAAAAAACTCTGTGGGAGAACTAAGTGGAGGACAGCAACAAAGAGTTGCCTTAGCTAGAGCTTTGGTATTACAACCTAAAATTTTACTTTTAGATGAGCCTTTTAGTAATCTTGATGCAAAATTGAAAATAGCTATGAGAGAGGAGATAAAGGAGTTACAAAAGAGATTAGGAATAAGTATGATATTTGTAACTCACGACCAAGAGGAAGCTTTGAGTATCTCTGATAGAATAGTTGTTATGTCAAATGGAGAGATAGTTCAAATAGGAAAACCTGAAGAGATATACTATTCTCCTAAAAATAGATATGTAGCTGAATTTATAGGGAAGATAAACTTTTTAGAAATAGGAAATAAAAGACCAGAAGAGATAAAAATGAGAAGAAATAACAGTGGAGATGCTGTTATTTTAAATAGAGAGTTTATGGGAGCTACGACTCTATTTGTAGTGGAGAGATTGGAGAAAAAAATATATGTAACTATCTCTGGAGAAGAGGCTTTGAAATATAAAGTGGGAGACAGGGTAGTACTAGAGTTGAAATAAAAAATTATTGACAAAAGAAAACAGTTGTGATATTATTATTTCAACAATATTAGAGGAGGTAGTAGAATGCTAAGGACAATGAAGTTAAGGAAATATTTAACAAATAAATATTTATTAACTTTTAGTGTGTCTGAAAATTTTACTATTTCACAATTAGGAGAGAGGTGTAATTAGTATACCTATTTTCTAGTTATTTTGTGTATATAATTTTTGTATTTAACAGACTTACATTAAAAGTAGGTCTGTTTTTTTATTACATCAAAGGGGGAGTATTTTATGAAAGGAAGTGTAAAGTTTCTATTGATAGGAGCTATGGCTCTTATACTTGGAGCTTGTGGAGGAGGTGAGAAGCAAACTGTATTAGACACAAATCGTGTATATAAAGTTGGAACTACTGCTGAGTATCCACCATTTGAAACTTTGGAAAATGGAAAGATAGTAGGTTATGATGTAGATGTAATTGATGCTGTGGCAAAGAAGATAGGAATTAAGTATGAGTGGAAAGATATGAATTTTGATGGATTAATCTCTGCTTTACAGTTTAAAAAGATAGATATTGTAATAGCAGGAATAAGTTCAAGTCCAGAGAGAGAAAAAGTAGTTAATTTCTCTATACCTTATTACAAATCAAAGACAGCATATATTATGAATAAAAATAATCCTATAACAATGGAGGAATTGAAAGGGAAAAGTTTTGGAGTTGATTTGGGAACTAGCTATGAGACTACTGCAAGAAGTATAGAGGGAGCTAAAGTGACACCATTCTCATCAACAGCTGGAACGTTACTAGCATTAAAAAGTCAAAAAGTTGATTGTACATTAGTTGGAGAAGCAGTGGCAAGTGAGTATATAAGAAATAATCCAGAACTAGAGATATTTGGTTATGGAGAGGGAGAAGAGTGTTCAATAGCTTTTAATAAAGATGATATAGCTTTACAAGAGAGTTTTAATAAAGCTTTAAAAGAGTTAGAGGCAGATGGAACTTTAGAAAAATTACAAGATAAATATGGAATTTAATATATAAAACAACGGAGGGAAAAATATGTTTAAAAATGTAATTGTGAGAACACCAAGTAAATCAATATGTGATGGAATAACTTCAGCACCAGAGTTAGGGAAACCTATCTATGAGAAAGCTTTGGAGCAACATAAGGGGTATATAGAGACATTAAAAAAATGTGGAGTAGAGGTAGAGGTATTAGAGCCACTAGATGAATTTCCAGATTCTTGCTTTGTAGAAGATGTAGCTGTGCTAACTAAAAATTGTGCCATTATAACAAATCCAGGGGCAAGTAGTAGAAATAAGGAGAAGGAGTATATCATTGAATCTATAAAGAAATACTATCCAGAGGAGAAGATAGAGTATATAAAAGAGCCTGGAACTTTAGATGGTGGAGATGTGATGATGGTAGGAAATCACTTCTATGTGGGAAAATCTGCTAGAACTAATGCAGAGGGAATAAAACAGTTTATAGAGATTTTAGAAAAGTATGGACATACTGGAAGTGAAGTAACATTAGAAGAGGTATTACACTTAAAAACAGGAGTAAACTATATAGAAAATAATACTCTTTTAGTATCTGGAGAGTTTATAACAAAGGAAGAGTTCAAAGATTATAAGAAGATAGTGATACCAGAAGATGAGGCTTATGCTTCTAACTGTATCTGGGTAAATGGAACTGTGATTGTACCAAGTGGATATCCTAAGGTGAAAAAAGCAATAGAGGAAGCTGGATACAAGGTAATATGCACAGATACATCTGAGTTTAGAAAGATTGATGGGGGACTTAGCTGTCTATCTTTGAGATTTTAGTAGTTTTGGTGTTGATGAGAAATCATTGACACCTTTTTTTTATTTAAAGAGCTGATACTTATTTATATTAGTTGGTATCGGTGAGAAAATAGTAGTAAAATTATAGAAGGTATGGAAAGTAAAGATAATAAAAAATCTATCTTACTAAAATTTTAGTAAGATAGAATATAGAATTAAAGAGATAAAAAAGTACTGTGCTAAAATTTAAGTATAGTGAGAAAAGTAAGCAAAATCTATTTAGAAATTATGGGAAAATATGGTAAAATAGAGAAAAATAGAGTAGGGGGGATAGTATGATAGATATAGAATTAACAGAAGAAGATGTAAGAGCTAAATATATAGACCCTAGTATAAGAAATGCTGGTTGGAACGAAGAGTTACAAATAAGAAGAGAGGTATTCTTCACTGATGGAAAAATAATTATACAAAAAAATAAGACAAAAAGAGGGAAAAGAAAAAAAGCTGACTATGTGTTAAGCTATAAAACTAATCTTCCTCTAGCTATAATTGAAGCAAAGAAAAACACATTTACAATAGGACATGGAATGCAACAAGGAATAGAATATGGAGAGATTTTAGATATTCCTTTTATATATAGTTGTAATGGAGAGGGGTATTTAGAATTTGATAGACTCACAGGAAAAAGTAGAGAATTAAAAATGAATGAATTTCCTACTCCAGAAGAGTTGTGGGAGAGATATTTAGAAGAGAAAAAACTAGATAGAAGTGATTTGTTAGTAGAGAGCTATTTTTTTACAACAGGAAGTAAGACTCCTAGATACTATCAAAGAGTAGCCATCAATAGAACCATAGAAGCTATTGCAAGAGGGCAGAAAAGAATACTTTTAGTAATGGCAACAGGAACAGGGAAAACCTATACAGCCTTTCAAATAATATGGAGATTGTGGAAAAATAGAGAGAAAAAGAGAATACTTTTCTTAGCAGATAGAAATATTTTAGTAGACCAGACAATGTCAAATGACTTTAGATATTTTGACGATAAGATGATAAAGATATCTCGTAAAAAAGTAAGTAAAGCACATGAGATATATTTAGGACTATATCAATCTATGACAGGAAATGAAGATTGGCAACAGATATTTAAAGATTATAGTAGAGATTTTTTTGATTTGGTAGTGATAGATGAGTGCCATAGAGGAAGTGCAAAAGAGGACAGTGCTTGGAGAGAGGTATTAGAATATTTTTCATCAGCTACACAGATAGGAATGACAGCTACACCAAAGGAAACAAAAGAGGTAAGTAATATTCATTACTTTGGAGAGCCTATATATACATATTCATTAAAACAAGGGATAGAAGATGGATTCTTAGCACCATATAAGGTAGTAAGATATAGATTGGATAAAGATATTTTAGGATTTCGCCCAGAGGGAAACCAAAGAGATATGTATGGAAATATCATAGAGGATAGAGAGTACTATGGAAAGGATTTTGAGAGAAGCTTAGTATTGATAGAGAGAAGAAAAAGAGTAGCTAAAATAATATCTGAGTATATGAAAGAGAACGATAGATATATGAAAACTATTGTTTTCTGTGAAAATATAGAGCATGCTGAGGAGATGACAAAATATTTGGCTATGGAAAATAGTGATTTGATGAAGATAAATCCTAAGTATGTAATGACTATTACTGGAGATAATCCAGAGGGAAAAGCTCAACTGGATAATTTTATTGACCCTAACTCTAAATATCCAGTAATTGCCACTACTTCTAAACTTTTGACAACAGGTGTAGATGCTAAGACCTGTAAATTTATAGTACTAGATAGCAATATAAATTCTATGACAGAGTTTAAACAGATAGTAGGGCGTGGGACTAGAGTAGATGAGGAACATGACAAAACATGGTTTACTGTTTTAGATTTTAGAGAGGTAAGCAGATTGTTTGCTGACCCAGATTTTGATGGAGAACCTATTCAAGATGAGGAGTTTGTACCAAAATCAGAGAAAGAAGATGAGGAAGAGGAAGATAAAAATCCAGAGTTTCCTACTTCAGAAGATGATGAAGTTGGAGATGATGGAGAGATAAATGATGGTGATTTTGGATTTGATGATGAGGAGAGAATAAGAAAAAAATTTTATGTAGATGGAGTAGAAGTAAGAGTACTACATAAACAGGTACAACTTCTTGGAGCAGATGGAAAACTTATCACTAAATCATTTATAGATTATTCAAAAGATGAGATGAAAAAATCTTATCAATCCTATGATGAGTTTTTAAAGATTTGGACACAAGAGGGACAGAGAAAAATAATTGTAGGGGAGCTAGAAGAGAGAGGAATAGATTTTGAAACTTTAAAAGAAGAAATAGGAGCAGACTTAGATGAGTTTGATATAATTTGTCATCTAGCTTTTGATAAAAAACCTATCACTAAAAAACAGAGAGCTGATAGAGTGAGAAAAAGTAAGTATTTGGAAAAGTATCAAGATACAGCTAAGGAGATATTGGAGATACTCTTAGAAAAGTACAGTGATGGAGATTCTGATGTCTTTGAAGATATAAAGGTATTACAATTACCACAGTTTAGAAAATTTGGAACTTTACCAAAGATTATGAAGATTTTTGGCTCTAAAGATAATTTTGAAAATATTATGCATGAGATAACAAAAGAGATATATTTATAAGGAGAAATTTTAAATGGCAATAGGAAACTTTGTAAAATCTTTACAGGATATAATGAGAAAAGATGCAGGAATAAATGGAGATGCACAGAGAATAGAGCAGATAGTATGGCTACTATTTTTAAAAATATTTGATACCAAAGAAGCAGAGTGGGAATTATTAGAGGATAACTACAAAGAGATAATACCTAGTAAGTATAGATGGAGCAATTGGGCTAATGATGAAGAGGGAATTACTGGAGATGAGTTATTAGAATTTGTAGATAGACTATTTAAAGATTTGAGAGATATGGAGATAGGAGAAGGAACTGATGCAAGAAAGATACTTGTGAGAGAGTTTTTCCAAGATACTCATAACTATATGAAGTCTGGAACTTTGCTAAGAGAGGTAATAAATGTTGTATCTAAGATAGATTTGGAAGATGAGAGTGAAAGACATGCTTTCAATGACATATATGAAACTATATTAAAAGATTTACAAAGTGCTGGTAATGCTGGAGAGTTCTATACACCAAGAGCTGTAACTGATTTTGTAGTAGATATATTACAACCAAAATTTAGAGAGAAGATAGCTGACTTTGCTTGTGGTACAGGAGGATTTTTAGTAAGTGCCTTAGAATATATATTAAAAAATCAGGAAGAGGAGTTTGATACTGATTATCTAAAAGTATTGGGAGAATCAATCTATGGAATAGAGAAAAAACCTCTACCTTATTCACTTTGTTTGACAAATATGATGTTACATGATTTGGATACTCCTAATGTAAGACATGATAATGGCCTTACTGAAAATGTAAGGGAGTTTAGAAAAAATCAGTTAGTTGATGTAATAGCTATGAACCCCCCATTTGGTGGAAGTGAGGAAGAGGGAATAAAGACAAATTTCCCTAATGAATTTAAGACAAGTGAAACAGCAGATTTATTTATAGTGAGAATGATGTATCAATTGAATGAAGGGGGAAGATGTGGAGTAGTACTTCCAGATGGATTTTTATTTGGTGAGGGAGTAAAGACTTCTATTAAGAAAAAACTGATAGAGGATTTTAACTTACATACAATAGTAAGATTGCCTAATGGGGTATTTGCTCCATACACTGGAATAACTACTAATCTGTTATTTTTTGACAAACCAGAGCTAAAAAAAGATGGAGAGGTAACTACTAAAGAGGTATGGTTTTTTGAACATCCACTACCAGAGGGATATAAGACATATACTAAGACAAAACCTATAAAATATAGTGAGTTTGAATTAGAAAAAAAGTGGTGGAACAATAGAGAAGAGAATGAGTTTGCTTGGAAGGTGTCAGCTGAAGAGATAATCAAGTCTAACTATAACTTGGATATAAAAAATCCTAATAAGCAAGAGGAAAAATTAGAAAGTCCAGAATTTTATTTAAATGAGTATAAGAGAAACTATGATGAGATAGTGAGAATAAAAGATAGATTGAAAGATGAATTAGAGAGTTTGTTGAAGGGAGAGTAAGAGATGATAAAATTTGTACTAGAAAATTTTGATACAATTTTTAGAAATGAGAAATCTCTTGAAAGTTTGAATAAGATAATTTTGGACTTGGCTATAAGAGGGAAGCTTGTGGAACAAAATCCAGAAGATGAACCAGCAAGTGAGCTATTAAAAAGGATAAAAGAGGAAAAAGAGAGATTAATAAAAGAGAAGGTAATAAAAAAAGAGAAAGAGCTACTAAAGATAGAGGAAGATGAGATACCCTTTGAGATACCAGAGAGCTGGGAGTGGGTAAGACTAGGGGAGATAGGAATATGGGGCTCTGGAGCTACACCAAGCAGAAGTAAATTAGAATATTATCAAAATGGAGATATTCCTTGGCTAAAAACAGGGGAATTAAACGATAGCTATATTTATAATTCAGAGGAAAAAATAACTAAATTAGCTCTGGAAAAGACTTCTTTAAGATTATGTAAAGCTAAAGATGTTTTAATAGCTATGTATGGAGCAACGATAGGAAAACTTGGAATTTTAGAAATAGAAGCTACAACAAATCAAGCTTGTTGTGCTTGTACTGTATATCAAGGAATATATTATAAATTTTTATTTTATTTTCTTATGGCAAGAAGAGAAAGTTTTAAATCTCAAGGTGCTGGTGGAGCTCAACCTAATATATCAAAAGAAAAAATAATAAATTCTCTATTTACTTTACCATCACTAGCAGAGCAAAACAGAATAGTTGAAAAGGTTGAGAGATTACAAGGGTTAATTAAAAATCTAAAAGAGGTATATTTATTAAATGAAGAGAGTAGACTTAATTTGAAAAAATCTCTTTTAGCAGAGATAGAAAAAAATAATAGTGATAAAGAGTTATTAAAAAATCTTGAGTTAGTTTTTAGTAATTTTGATAAAGTTATTAGGAGTAAAGAGGATATAAAAGATATTAGAAATCTTATTCTTTCTCTTGCTATAAAGGGAAAACTTGTGGAACAAAATCCAGAAGATGAACCAGCAAGTGAGCTATTCACAAGAATAAAAGAGGAAAAAGAAAGATTAATAAAAGAGAAGGTAATAAAAAAAGAGAAAGAGCTAGCAAAGCTAGAGAAAGATGAGATACCTTTTGAGATACCAAAGAGCTGGGAGTGGGTAAGACTAGGGGAGATTTTAAATTTATTAACAGATGGAGCACATAAAACTCCTAAATATGTAGAAAATGGAGTTCCATTTTTATCAGTAAAAAATATGAGTAATGGGAAATTAAATTTTGATGATGTAAAATATATAACACAAGAAGAACATATTGAATTATCAAAAAGATGTAATGTAGAATATGGTGATTTGCTATTAACAAAAGTAGGGACAACTGGAATACCAGTAATAGTTGATACATATAGAGAATTTAATATTTTTGTAAGTGTGGCATTATTAAAATTCAATAAAAATTGTATAGATGTAAAATTTTTAAGATTATTATTACAATCTCCATTTGTATATAATCAATCACAAGAAAATACAAAAGGAGTAGGAAATAAAAATTGGGTTTTAAAGGATATATCAAATACTAAAATTATTTTACCACCATTAGCAGAACAACAAAGAATAGTTGAAAGAGTAGAAAAATTAATGAGTATTTGTGATATGCTAGAGGAAAAAATAGTTGAGAGTGAGAGGGTAAGTGAGAAGTTGTTAGAGAGTTTAGTTAAATATGAGGAGTAAAGATGAAAATTCAAGAAATTAGTATAAATAAATTTAAAAATTTTAAAAATTTAAAAATAGAATTTGATAATAATAATTATGATGTTATTATAGGAGAAAATGGAGCTGGAAAATCAAATTTTTTTGAAGCAATAATAGAAATATTTTTATTTTTATTAGAGAATGCAGAAGAAAATATTTTTGAATTTAAAATAAAATATATACTAACAGAAAAAGAAATAGAAGTAGAGTATAAAGAAGGAAAGATTTCTTATAAATTAAATGGAGAAAAAAAGGAAATTAGTGATAAGAAAAAATTTCCAACTGAATTACTTCCAGAAACATTAATGCTTTATTATTCAGGACAAAATGAAAGAATAAATAGTTATATTTTGAAATATGAAGAAAAATACAGAGGAAAAAATAGAAAATCAATAGTAAAACAAAAGAAAGAACTTAGAAATATTTTTGGTATTTTAAAAGAGCATAAATCTATTTTACTTTTATTGCTTTTTATATATAAAGAAAATGAAAATTTTAAAAGAATTCTAGATGAAATAAAAATAGAAGGAGAATTTTTAAAGGGAAAGTTAGTATTAAAGACACCTTTTTACTTAAAAAAGAAAAAACAAGAAAGTATGTCTATCTATGATGAGAATAGATTTTGGGGTATAAAGGGAGAAATAGATGAGAAACTATTAGAACTTGTAAAAGGGAATAAAGGAAATCCACTTGATGGGAATGAAGGTTTTTTTACAAAAACACAAGAGTTTTATATAACCTTAGATAAAGATACTTTACAATATTTTTCACAAAAGTATAGTATTTATGAAACTTTTTCTTTTTTTGATGATTTAAGAATAATTGAAATGTTAGAAGGATTAGAGTTAAAAATAAAAAAAGATGGAGAAGAGTTTTCCGATAATAACTTAAGCGAAGGAGAAACACAATATATTATTTTTAATACAATTATAGAGGTTTTTAAAGATAAAGAGTGTATTTTTTTATTAGATGAACCTGATTCTTTTTTACATCCAATATGGCAAGATAAATTAATAGAGGCTATTCAAAGTAAAAAAAATTCTAAAAATCAAATTTTATTAAGTAGTCATAATGTAACAACAATAGCAAGATATGCAAATAAACCATTTTTATTTAAAAAAAATAATAAAAAAGTAAATAGAGTAAAAGTTGAATATGCTGTGAAAGAATTGAGTTCAAATTTAGCTAGAATTGATAAGCAAGATACTTTTACGACTATATTGGAAGCTTATAAAGTTGAAGAAACTCCAATAATTTTAACAGAAGGAAAAACAGACTGTAATATAATAAGAAAAGCATGGCAAGTATTGAAAGAAGAGGAGCCACCATTTAAATTAATTCCGTTATTTAGTGATGAATTTTTGCAAAGGACTTTAACATCAGAAGATATAAAAAATTTATGTGGAGAAAAACCAATAATTGGAATTTTTGATTTTGATGAAGCTTTTGATTTTTGGGATAAAATCAAAAAGAAAGAGTATGTAGAATTTATAGAAAAAAATCCATATAAAGGATTATTATGTAAAGATAAATCAAAAGAAATTTATGCAATGCTTTTACCTGTTTGTCCTAGTGTAGAAAATCTTGTAATAAAAAATAAAGAAACTATGGAGACATTTAAAAAAGAGTCTAAATTATCAATAGAATTATTATTTTATGGAACAGAAGAAACAAGAGAATATTTTAAAGAAGAGCCTTGTGTTGGTGGAAAAAGATTAGCTTTTTATAATAATAAAAATAAAAATAAATTTTCAACTGAAATTATATCAGGATTTTCAAAAGAATCTTTTCAAAATTTTATTCCATTATTGGATAAAATAGAAGAGATAATTAACAAAAAAGTAAGAGCTGTTGAGAACTAGGAGAGTTGAGTGAATGGATTTAAAAAATATAATATTTTATGGAATAAATTTGTATTGGGCAATGATATATATTGTTATGCAAAAAGTAACTAATATAAAAGTATTAGTATGTAGTATAACATTTTTTATGATAATAAGCTTAATAAAAGTAATGAATAAAATTGAAGTATATTTTATTCCTAATGATATGTCATTTTTAATAAATGTATCACAATCTTTTGATATTTTTTTAGGAATAATTTCGATACTAATGGCTATATATATTTACTCTATTAGTTTAGGAGATAATTTTAAAAAGTCCGTTTTGTTGATTTTACTAGGAAAAGGAAGAGTTATTTATCTAGGAATGATGGTGTTAATTCTTTATTATTTTGATATACAACCTTTTTATTTTTTTAGTTTAATAATCTTTCTTTTTTTAGAGTTATACAATATGACAGAAGCAACTTTTTTTATAGTAAATACAACTTATTTTAGGAAAAATTGGAAAAATAAAATTATTCCAAGGTTAGTAAATCAAGGAAAAAGAAATGATTTAGAGAATATTTATTATGAGTTAAGAAAAAGAATTACAAAAGCTATGCTTGAGAAAGATTTTATAGTTTTTGAGGAAATGTTAGCTTACTATAAAGATTTATTAATGACAGATGGATTTGAAGTTCCAGAGGATTTTATAAAAAAAAGAATTGAAAAATATAAAAATAAAGAAGAAGATTCTGAAGAAAAAGAGAAAGCAGTAGGTTTTTTATATGAAATTTATATTTATTTGTTAGAAAATAGAGATGATAATTTATTTGATAAGATTGAAAATTTAAATATAGATTTAGCTGAATATTATTTAGAAAAAGAAGATTATAGATTAGCTAGAGAATATTATAGTTTTTTAAGTTTGAAATATGATTATTTAAATGAAAAATATAAAGATGATATAAAAGAAAAAGGGTTTCATCTTTTTACAGGATTAAGATATTATCATTCTAGTATAAAAAATCTAACTGAGCAAAAAGAAATAGTTATTTTAAAAGCAATTTTAGATTTATTTTATAAATTAATAAAAGAGGAAAAATATGATGAATTAGAAGAATATAGATTAATTTTTACTAAGAGGGATAGTTTTTTAGAAATTTATGCTAGAGTAATAATTTTTCATTTTTTAATCCATTTAGGTATAAATAGAAAAAATAATGGAGTAGAAAGAGTTAAAGATTTTTTTAAAACTGATATTTTAAATTTGATTTGGTATAATCAAAAAAGAATAGAAGAACTCTATAATCTAAGTAAAAAGAATCACTGGGAAAAAGAATTTAGAAATATAGGATTAAATTATTTTAAAGTTGATGTTTTAGGAAGAGCGAGTAGAGAATGTTCATATGACTTTGATAATACTTTATCAATATTAGCAGATAAAAGAAATTGGAGATTATCATAATATAAGGAAAGATAGACTATGACAAATACATTTAAAGGAAGTAAGTTTGAAGAGGTTACTAAACTATTATTAGAGGAATATCTACAAGAAAAATTAGAGAAACAAAAGAAAGTTGAAATAGGATTTGAGGAGAAGAGAGAACATAGATTTGATTTAGGGAACTCAAATTATTTAATAGAGTGTAAGGCTTATGAGTGGACAAAGGATAATAATAGCCCAAGTGCTAAATTATCTACTTTAAGAGAAACACTATACTATTTCTTTTTAGCTCCAAAAAATTATAAAAAGATTTTAGTTTTAAAGAAAAGTGGAGTAAAAAATGGAGAAACTGTTTTAGATTATTTTATAAGGTTAAATTATCACTTGATACCTAGAGATGTAGAGATATTTGAAATAGATATGGATAAAAAACTTCTTATTAAAAAAGAGATAATTAAGGTAGAAACTTCAAAAAATGTAGAAGAGAAAATCACAAAAGTTATAAGAAAAAATAAAAAGACAGATAATCCAAGTGTAGATGAAATAAGAGCTTATATTAAGAAACAGCTAGATGATTTAAAGGCTAAGGGAGTAAAAGAGTATGAGAGTGAAGCTGGAAATATAGTTAGAGAGATGGGAATAATAAATGCTACTCCAACTGTATGTTCAGCTATGAGGAGTTGTGGATATGACTATGAAGAGATATACTCTCCACCTAAAAAGAATGGAACTAGATTAAGATTTAAGTATCTCTTATCACTTTGAAAGTCACTTTTCTAAATAGCAAGTATGAAGTTACTGAAAAGTTCAGTAAGATAATTCTTTCTTACTAAAATTTTAGTAGAATCAAATATAGAAATAAAGAGATAAAAAGCACTATACTAAAATTTAAGTATAGTGAGATGAGGAGATAAAATATCATTAGATAGATGATAATAAATATTACATAGAGCTAGAGAGATACGGAGTAAAAGAGATAATCAAGTTAGGTTAGATTTTTGATGGGAAAAAGGTAATTAGTTCTGTTGAAAAATAGAAAAATTGTACTAGAAAATAGAGTTACTATACAATCTAGGTAGTAGCTCTATTTTTATTTGTAAAAAAATATGGTAAAATATATAGGAGAAAATTTGGTAAAATGGAGGTAGTGTGAAGTGAAAATTCAAGGTATTCATTTTAGAAATCATAAGGTTTTAAAAAATTTAAAAATAGATTTTACTTATAATGGAAAAGTAAGGGATTTAACTGTTATAGCTGGAGCTAATGGAAGTGGAAAGACAAATATTTTAAGATATATATATGATTATTTTAACAATCAAGGTTATTATAATTATCTTAAAGAAAGTATTAATATTTACTATGAAGAGGAAGAAAAAAAACTATTTGATAAATTAGAAGGACGTTTTTTTGATGCATTAAAAATTTTTGAATGGTATAAAAATCAGAATTCTAATGATAACTCTTTTTTAGAAGTAAAAAATAATCTAAAAATATTACCTAAAATAATATATATACCAACAGAGATAAACTTTCAAAATATAACTACACAAACTAATATGTTAAAGAGAGAGTATAATTTTTTAAATATAGTTGATTCTAATTTAATATCAAATATAGCTTCATATATAGCTACAAGAATAACATATATAAGCAATACTGAGGAAGATTTAACAGGAAAACAAGTAAGAGAAAAAGTAGCTCAAGAGATAAATGGGGTATTTGAGATTTTAGATTTGGATATAAAGTTTGTAGGTGTATCAAGAGATGAGAGAAGCTTACCTATATTTGCCAACTCATTAGGAGAAGAGTTTGATATTAATGATTTATCTTCTGGAGAGAAGCAGTTATTTATAAGAACTTTAGCAATAAAGATGTTAGAACCAGAAAACTCAATACTGTTAATAGATGAGCCTGAGATATCATTACATCCTAAATGGCAACAAAAAATTATAGAAGTTTATAAGAGAATAGGAAAGAATAATCAAATTATAGTAGCAACTCATTCTCCACATATTTTAGGAAGTGTTAAAAAAGAGGAGATAATTCTCTTAGTAAGAGGGGAAAATAAAGAGATAGAAGTATTTGATAGTCAAGAGTTAAATAGTTCATTAGGGCAAACGACCGATAGAATACTTGAGGAGATTATGGGACTAGAAAGCACTAGAAATCCAGAAATATATAAAAAGATTGTTAGATTAAGAGAATTAGTAGATGCAGGTCTATATGAAGAGGAAGAATTTCAAAAATTATTTAAAGAATTAAGAGAGATTTTAGGGGATTTAGATGATGATTTGATTTTAATTCAAATGGATATTAAGTTAAAGAAAAAACAGTTAGAAAAAAAGGGTGAGTAATATGTTTAAAGTTAATAAGGTTGAAGAACCACAATTTTTTTCTGATTTTAAAAAGAAACATAACTTAAAGAGCTGGAAAGAGTATGAGAATCATATAGAGATAAAGAGAAAATTAAGAGAGCATACTTTATTAGAGGAACAATATCTATGCTGTCCTTATTGTGAAGTAGAGTTAGATTTGGAAAATAGTGAAACTGAACATATAAGACCTAAAGATAGATTTCCCAATGAATTTCAAAATTATTTTAATCTGATTACTGCTTGTAAAAATCCTAATAGATGTGGAAATAAGAAGGGAAATCAATGGAGTGAGAAATTTATAAATCCTATTGAAGAGAATCCAATGGATTATTTTACTTATGACATAAAAACTGGGGAGATAAAACCAAAGTATAAAAATGGATTGGAGTATGAAAAAGCTATTGAAACAATAAATTTATTAAACTTAAATGAAAAAGGATTGAAGGGAAGAAGAAAGAATTTTATTTTAGAAAATATTCATAATTTAGATTATCTTGAAATAGATGGAATATTTAGAACTTTAAGAGAATTTTTAACAGAGAATAAAGAAATATTTAATTAAAATTTGGAGGGATAAGATGAAGGTAGCAATACTAGGAGCTGGATACATAGGTGGTATCATGGCAGAAACAATAAAAGGAATGGCTCATAAAGATATAGAACTATATGCAGTGGGAGCAAGAGATATAAAAAGGGCAGAGGAATTTGCACAGAAGTATGGTATAAAAAAAGCTTATGGAAGCTATGAAGAGTTGGTAAAAGATGAGGAGATAGACTTAGTATATATAGCAACTCCACACTCTCATCACTATCAGCATGGAAAACTATGTATAGAGAATGGGAAAAATATTCTATGTGAAAAAGCTTTTACAGTGAATGAAGAGCAAGCTAGAGAGTTATTTAGATTAGCTAAGGAGAAAAATATATTTATAACAGAGGCGATCTGGACAAGATATATGCCATCAAGAGAGATAATAAATGGAATTGTAAAGTCTGGGGAGTTAGGAGAGGTGCATACTATTCAAGCTAACTTAGGTTACCCTATAAAAAATGTAGAGAGAATGAGAAAGCCAGAGCTAGCTGGTGGGGCATTATTAGACTTAGGAGTTTATCCAATTAACTTTTCTATGATGGTATTTGGAGATGAGGTAAAGAATATTCAAGCTCATGCTACATTTTCTCCAGAGGGAATAGATTTTACAGATAGTATTACTCTTTTCTGGGAAGGTGGAAAGATGGCAACACTACATGCTACAATGCTTACAGCCACAGATAGAATGGGATATATCTATGGAGAAGAGGGGTATTTAGCTATTACAAATATAAATAATCCTGAGAAAATAGAGCAATTTGATAAGGAGCATAGATTAGTAAAAACTTATGAGATACTAAAACAGGTAAGTGGATATGAGTATGAGGTAATAGCATCTTATGAAGCTATAAAAAATGGTAAGTTAGAGTGTGAAGAGATGCCACATGAGATAACTTTAAAAGTGATGAACGTGATGGATACTATTCGTAAACAGTGGGGAATGAAATTTCCTTGTGAAACTCTATAATAAAAAAGAATACTTAAATTAAACTAACTCAAGGATAACTTTTATTTTAGTTGTTCTTGAGTTTTTTTATTTCTAAATTTAAATATAAATAGATAAAACTAGAAAAATTAAAAGCCTATAAGTTGTGCTGGAAAATTTGAATTTTGTAGTTAGATATGCTAATATAGAAACAGGATAAAAGTAGGAGGGGTATGAAAATGAAGATTTTACATACATCAGATTGGCATTTAGGGAAAAAATTAGAGGGTGCAAAGAGAATAGAGGAGCAAAAACTCTTTATAGATACATTGGAAAAGATAGTTACAGATGAAAATCCAAAACTTATCTTAATAGCTGGAGATATATTTGACACACCATCTCCAAGCTCAGAGGCTGAAAAGCTATTTTTTGATGCTATGAAAAAGATTTCTAACTTTGGGAAGAGAGCCATTGTTATAATTCCTGGAAACCACGACAGTGCAGAGAGATTGGTAGCTTCTAAAAATTTAGCTAAGGATTTTGGAATTATCATCTATGAAAACCCTTTAGAGGTAAAGGAGATAGGAGAGTATGGACAATTTCAAGTAGAAAGGGCAACTGAGGGGGGACTAATTCTAAATATTGGGGGAGAGAGAGCATTTCTTTACTCCCTACCATATGTAAGTGAAGCCTATTTAGATGAGATATACAAAAATCTTTTGGCTGAAAAAGAGGAGGAGCTAGGAGAGAGCATAGATGGAGATTTAACTTACTCTGAAAAGATAGGAGCTCTTCTAAAGAGAGGGGTAGTGGAGGTAGAAAGTGACAATATCCCTAAAATCATAATGGCACATCTTTTCATAATGGGAAGTGTAGGAGATGGAGATGAGAGAGAGGCAGAGTTAGGTGGAAGTAAGGGAGCGGACTTAGATGACTTGCCAGAGGTGGACTATATAGCTCTGGGGCATATACACAAACCTATGAAGTACAGTAAAAAAAGAGCTTGTTACTCTGGTTCTCCAATAGAGTATAGAGTTACAGAGAATAGATATAAGAAAAAAATATTCTTAGCTGATGTAAAGGGAGATTTAGATACAGAGATAAGAGAGATAGAGCTAGAGAATTATAAGCCTATAAAAAAATATGAGGTAGAGGGGATAGATAAAGCTCTTGAATTATCTCAATCTCTTGTAGGTGTGCAGGAGTGGGTATATCTTAAAATCGTTACTGATAGGTATCTAGCTAGTAGTGAGATAAGGGAACTTCGTAAGAATAAGAATATTGTAGAGATAGATGTGAAATATGTAGATGAAAATGAGGAAGAGAATATCACTTACTATGAAAATGGAGAGCTAGATATCAAGGAGAGTTTTAAGGAGTACTATAAAAAGTTTGATGGAATAGAGCCAAGTGAAGAGATGGTAGAGCTATTTATGAGACTAGTAGAGGGGGAGGAGTAATGAGACCACTGTTATTAGAGATAGAGGGATTACAAAGCTATAAGGAAAAGCAGGTAATAAATTTTGAAAAACTATGTGAAAATGGATTGTTTGGAATTTTTGGAGAGACAGGAAGTGGAAAATCTACAATACTAGATGCTATGATATTCTCACTATATGGAAAAATTCCAAGAACTGCTGAGTTAGACCAAGATAGTAAAAGCTTGAAAAACTTTTTGAATACCTCTTCTAAGAAGATGGAGGTATATTTTAAATTTGCTTTAGATGAGGATATCTATGAGGTAAGTAGAAAGTATGCTCTAGGGAAGAGTAAGGGAGAGGAAGTATTAAAAGAGAAGGAGACTACCCTTAGAAAAAATGGGGAGATAGTAGCTGATTCAATAAAAAAATTGGAAAAAATAATAGCTGAGGATTTTGGATTGTCTGATGATGACTTTACAAGAACAGTGGTACTACCTCAAGGAAAATTTAGTGAGTTTGTAAAGCTAAAGGGTGCAGATAAAAGAGAGATGCTAGAGAAAATATTTGCTATGGAGAAATATGGAAAAGCTCTTCAAGATAAGATGAAAAAAGAGATGGATTTTTGGAAGAAAAAAGATGAGGAGCTAGAGGAAGAGTTAGCAGAGCTAGTAGATGTAACTGCTGAAAAGATAGAGGAGCTAGAAAAAGAGAAGAGTAACATAGTAGAAGAGGTAGAGAGAAAAACTAAAGAACATAAAGAGATTGAGAAAAGATACTATGAATTGAAAAATCTTAAGGAAGAGATAGAAAAATATAATGAGCAACTAGAGAGAAAGAGCAGATTAGAGCTAGAAGAAGAGAGTATAGAGTATATCAGAACTCAACTGACTAAGGGAAGAAATGCCAATGAGATAAGAGAGTATATTGAAAAATTGGAGGCATCTCAAGGGGAGAAAAGAAAGGTAGAGAATCAGTTAAGGGAGCTAGAAACTCAAGAGGTACAATATCAAAAGGGTATTAAAAAGCTAGAAGAGGATACGAAAGTACAAAAAGAGGAGATTTCCAAAAAGGAGATAGAGAAATCTCAAATATATTTTGATAAGTCAGAGGAGGATACCCTTAACGAAGTCATTGGCTATAAAGGAAACCTTGAATATGTGGAAAAAGGGCTAGAGAGAGCTAAGAGAAATCTGGAAGAAATTCAAAAAGAGATAGAGGTGCATACTCAAGATTTAGCTAATAATACCAATGAATTAGAGGAAAAGGAGAGGGAGTTAGCTAATCTTCCAGAGGTATCAAGGGAGAATCTGAGTAACTATAGAGATGAGATAGAGGAGTATCAAAGAGTTATTAGAGATTATAGAGAGAAAAAATCTCAAAAAGAAGAGTACCTACTTAGACTAGAGGAGCTAGAGAGAAAGCTAGAGCTACTGAAGGAAGAGGAGAGAGATATAGACTCTCAACTGGAAATACTAGAGGAGAAGAGAAGGGAGAACCTTGCTTATGAGTTGGCTAAGGAGCTAAAAGAGGGAGAGCCTTGCCCTGTATGTGGGTCTATTCATCACAATAAGATAGAGCATAATAGCAGTGAGGATATAGAAAAAATTCAGTGGGATTTGAAAAAAGCTAGTGAGAAAAAATCTTCAAATATAGCTGATATAGGAAAGATAAGTGGAAGTATTATATCTCTTAAGGAGAGTATTGAAAGATTAGAGGTTATCTACAAGGAAAGAGTTGTAGATGAATCCTATTATCAAGAGATAATCTCAGATAAAGATAGAGTAATAGAGGAATATAGAGAGGAAGAGAGAAAGCTTGACACTCTTGCAAAGGAAAGGGAAAGAGTAAATAGCATAGTTATTCAAATGAAAGAGAAGTGTAAAAATACTCAGAAAAATATAGAGAAATCAGAGAGTAGACTACAAGATTATCTAGCTGAGATAGATGAGCACAGTATTAGAAAATCTAGTCTTGAGAAGAGTATAGCTAGATTGGGAGAGAGCTTTGTAGATGAGAGAAAAGAGGAGCTAGAAAAAAGAAGAGATGAGCTAAAGGCAAACTATCAAAAGATAAGAAAATATGAGGAAGAGATAGCAAGTATAAATAGGATAATAGTTAAAAATGACTCTCAAATAGTGGAGATAAAAGATAGATTAGAGAAAATAAGATTGGGAATAAATAGCTATCAAGTGAAGAGAGATAGTGTAAACTCTCAAATAGAGGAGTTAAATAAAACTATTGAGGAGCTTATCTCTAAATATCACTTTGTAACAATAGAAGAGGTAAGAGATAGCTATATATCTGTATTAGAAGAGAGAGAGTACTCTCAAAAGATAGAGAGTTATGAGGAGAACTGGAAAGAGGTAAATGTTCTTTTAAGAGATTTGGAGAGCAGAGTGCAGGGAAAAGATTTTTCTATTGAGCTTTGGGAAGAAATTTCACAATTAAAAGAGAGATTGAACCAAGAGATATTAGATACTTATCAGAGAATAGAGCAAATTTCTAGTGATATTGCTCTACAAAAAACTCAACTTGCTGACTCTAAGGAGAAGAGAAAAGAGCAGAAAGAGATTAGAAGAAAAAGAGCAATGGCTGAGGACTTGTATAAGAAGTTTAGTAAAGGTGGCTTTGTCAACTTCTTAACTACTAAGAAATTGAAAGGTGTCATTGAAAATGCATCTCACTATATCACTAGAATTACCAATGGAAGGTACAAGCTATATACAGATGATGAGTGTAACTTCTATGTGATAGATATGTTTAATGATGGTATCAAAAGAAAGGTAGGAACTCTTTCTGGTGGAGAGATATTTGTTGTTTCACTATGTCTTGCCCTTGCCCTTTCTAAACAACTACAACTAAAAGGTAAGATTCCACTAGAGTTTTTCTTCTTAGATGAGGGATTTGGTAGCTTGGACAGTAAGCTTCTGGATAAGGTTATGGAAGCTATTGAAAATATTAGAAGAGAGGAAAATATCAAGATAGGAATAATTACACACCTTGAGGATTTAAAGGTAAGAATTGATAGAAAACTGCAGGTGGAGAAGGCTATCTCTGGAGAGAGGGGAACTAGAGTTAAGATAATATAAAAATTTAAAAGTAATTATATTTATTATTTAATTAAAATATAATTATTATATAAAAAAAGTGTATGTTATTTTTTTATAAAAAAGAATATAATAAAAAAATAATTTTATATATAAAATATGGAGGAAGAAAGATGAAAAAAGTATTAGCATTATTATTTACAATTTTTTTATTTGTTTCTTGTGGAAAAAAAGAGGAAACAAATGAGAATATAATAAGAATAGGAGGAAATGCTGAGTATAAACCATATGAGTATTTAGAAAATGGTAAAGTGACAGGATTTTCAATAGATGTTGTATTTAAAATTTTTGAAAATTTGGGTTATAAAATAGAATATACAAATATGAGTTTTGATGGTTTAATCTCTGCACTTCAATCAGGAAAAGTTGATGTCTTAACAGGATTAACACCTACAGATGAGAGAAAAAAATATGTAGATTTTTCAGAAAGATATTATGTAGGGAA